>Ga0123337_10001298_pt1 | contig 33035 bp, 29 predicted proteins | sample frozenSSSSmetaG_FD_89792 | JGI IMG/M metagenome (GOLD analysis project Ga0123337, IMG submission 89792) | Glacier valley bacterial and archeal communities from Borup Fiord, Nunavut, Canada, to study Microbial Dark Matter (Phase II) -... | ecosystem: Environmental > Aquatic > Freshwater > Ice >...
CGGCATCTCGGCCAGCAAGGGAGGCCTTCGCTGCATCCCGAACCCCGACGTTGCGATCAACGGTTTCACGCACATCACGTACAACCAGTCAGGTGACGACGCCGATATCAACGACGTGCTGTACTCGTTCAGCACCAGCCCGATCATGTACGGCGTCGGCGATACCGGCGTGCGGTACTTCGTGCGCAACTCACCCAGGGCGGCTGGCACGGGTTGGGGGTTGGCCGACTTCCCCGTTGCCGGGCCGTTCGGAAGTGGGTCCATTCCTTTCGTTCCCACCGACGCGGGATGGCTGCCACAAGTGGCCACGATGCCACGGCAGGTGTGGATACAGCGCGGGTGGGGTTACGGCAACGACATCACCGGCAAAGGCAACATCGTCGAGGTAGTCCAGCCCGACAGCAACGCTCACTTCAATACGCTGCTGACCGCACTGGCCAACGAGACGAACGCCAACACAGGCGAGATCAAGAACTCCGCGTTCTACACGCCGTTGATGGGCAGCCTCAGGACTGTTCGCCAGTACTTCGACGACTCGACGAACAAGACGCCCATCACCCAGACTTGCCAGCGCAACTTCGTGATGCTGGCCACCGACGGCAACCCCACGGGTAAGCTCGACGGCAGCCAGTACAACCCGACGGAATGGGTCAACACGTACAACCCGATTTCGGCCACCTGGAGTTGGGGTCAGGCGCAGAAGGATGTTTTCGCAGAGATCACGGCGCTGCGTTCGATCTCCGTTTCAAGCAAGACCTATGACGTTCAAACCTACATCGTCGGCATGGGTGAGACTGTGGCCAACCCCAGCTCGGTGGCCGCACTGAACCGGATGGCCGATCTCGGTGGTGGCTACGCAACGGCCTTTCTGGGCAGCAACGTGGCGGCCCTGACCAATGCCTTCCAGTCGATCGTCGGCGACATCCAGGCCAAGACCAGCGCGGCGGCTTCGCTCGCGTTGAACAGCGGTTCGTGGAATGCGGGCTCCTTGCTCTACCAGGCCAAGTTCAGCAGTGCCGACTGGTCGGGCAATCTGGTGGCCTATTCGATCAACAGCAACGGCACCATCGCTGCTGCGAGTACCTGGGATGCCGGCGTGCAGATCAAGGCCCAGAACTGGGACACGCAGCGCAAGATCCTCACCTACAAGCCTTCAGCCGCAGTGGGCGCGCGCGGCGTTCCGTTCCGCTGGCCGTTAGTGCCTGCCACGCCGACCGTGAACGAGATCGACGTCGGCCAGACGATGGCGCTCAACCTCAACGCCACCGCGAGCAATGACGGCTTCGGCGAATGGCGCCTCAAGTACCTTCGCGGCGATGCGACCAAGGAACCCCGCAACTGCGTCAGCGGCCCGTGCGCTGCCCCGCAGTTCCGCAACCGCAACATCACGCCGCTGGGCGACATCGTCAACTCTTCGCCGTACTACGTGGCCACACCGAACTTCGGCTACTACGACGACTTCGAATCCGTGCCCTACAGCTCGTTCAAGGCAGCGTACCGCACGCGCACGCCGGTGATCTACGTCGGTGCGAACGACGGCATGCTGCATGCCATCAACGCCGCGACGGGCAACGAACTGTTTGCCTATGTACCGGCCGCAGTGTTCTCGAACCTGAGCCAGCTGACCGACGGGGCCTACAGCCACAGGTATTTTGTCGACGGGCCGCCGACCGTGGGCGATGTGTTCTATGGCGGCGCATGGCACTCCCTGCTCGTGGCCGGCTTTCGATCTGGCGCCAAGGGGCTCTATGCACTCGACGTGACCGACCCGTCAACGTTCTCCGAGGCCAATGCGGTCAACATCGTGCGCTGGGAGTTTCAGGACCCGGACATGGGCTACGTGTTTGGCCAACCATTGATCGTCAAGACGAACAACGGCCGCTGGTCGGTCATCGTGAATGGCGGATACAACGCGGGTAATGCAAGCGGCCACGCATTCCTGTTCATCATCGACGCGGAAACCGGCGCGCTGGTCAAGAAGATCGACACCGGCACAGGGACAGCAGCCAGCCCCAACGGGCTGTCTGCGGCGACCGCGATCGACACGAACAACGATAGCGTTGCAGACCTTGTCTACGCCGGTGATCTCGATGGCCGGCTCTGGCGGTTCGATCTGTCGAGTACGGCGCCCACCTCATGGGCGATCGGCAACGGCGGCGTGCCCTTGTTCATCACCAGCGGCCAATCGATCACGGGCAGGCCGGACGTGACGCGCTACAGCGGCAACGCGGGCTTCATGATCGGCTTTGGATCCGGCCGCTACCTCGCCACTGCCGACAACACCGACGTGTCATCGCAGAGGCAGTACGGCGTGCGCGACAAGGCCTGCAATTGCACGGTGCCGCTATCAGACCTGGTGCAACAGTCGGTTGTCGATGTCGTAACAGTTAGTGGCCACGACTACCGCCGAACCACCCACGCGGTGAACCCGCCGACAGACGCCACGCTGACTGGCGACAACAGCATCACCCGCGCGCTCTATGACAGCAGCAAGAAAGGTTGGTACGTGAACCTGCCGACAGCGGGCGAACGTTCGGTGGGGTCACCGAACTTTCGGGGCGGGCGGGTCATTTTCAACACGATCATTCCGGATGTCAGTTCACCGTGCGCCTATGGTGGTTCAGGCTGGCTGATGGAACTGGACGCCCTGACCGGCAACCGCCGCGATACACCGACCTTTGATACGAATGGAGACGGTGTCGTCGACCAGAATGACCAGAGCAGTGGGTCAAACCAAAGTGGAACAAAAGTCGATGGCGGTCTCGGCACCGACCCGACCTATCTCGGCGGCAACGATCCGAAGATCGAGTACAAAGAGCAGAACAAGTCGGATGGAACGATTCAAACGACGGGCGAGGCTTCCGGTAACAGCGGCCCACAACGCGTGATGTGGCGTGAAGTCAGGTAAGGCGGAGGTCCCAATGAAAACAGCTTCATTCATCGTTCCCATCTTGGCATTGACTCTGGCCGGCCCCGCGATTGCCATTCGACTAGCCAACGAGCCGGTGCAATCTGCGGCGGGTAAATCGCAAGCGGCCACGGCTGCAACCGTTCCCGGAGCGGCCACGCCTTCGGCCGACGACAGCAGCAGTCTGCGCGAAGGCGTGATCACTGCCGTCAGCGACAAGCGTGACCAGATCGAGGTGAACGGCAGTTGGCTCAAGGTCGTCGACGGCAAGACGCGTGTGTTTCGCCAAGGCCGCACCGTCAATGGCAGCGACGAGTTGGTGAAGGGTTCCAAAGTCAAGTTCACGCTGGCACCGGGCGCCGCCGACAGAGCGACGCTGGGCGTTGTTTATGTGCCCTGACGTGATGCCCAGCCGCCGGGCAAGGCCGCGTGGCGCGCGCGCGCTCCGCGGGTTCACATTGATTGAATTGATGATCGTCCTGGCGGTGATCGCGATCCTTGCGGCCATCGCGCTGCCGAACTACCAAGACTCGGTTCGCAAGGCACGCCGCACCGATGCCCGCGGTGCGTTGACGACGGTGGCGCAGGTCATGGAACGCCTGAATACCGACCAGAACTCGTATGCCAATGCCTGCCTCGGTACGGCCGCCACGTGCACGTCACCCTCGGTCTTGATCTACGCCGACAAGACTGAGAACGGGCACTACACCTTGGCCTTTACAAGCCTCAGTGCCACCGGATTCACGATCCAGGCCACCCGCTATGGCGGGCAGAGCGCGGACACCACGTGCGGTGATTTCACGCTCAACCAGGCGGGGGTACGCGGCGTGATCAATGCGTCGTCCACGGCGGCGGCGTGCTGGTAGCGAAGCTCGTTCGCACTGCCCCGGGGCCGTGATTCGTACGCCGGCCCGATGCAGGTCTGAACCTTGGCTCGCCTGCCGCGCCTCGTGCTCGCCGGGCACGTGCATTTGATCCTTCACGCCGGGAACATCGCGCAGCACGTTTTCGCGGATGTTGTCGACCGCGACAGCTACCTCGAATGCCTGCGCGATGCAGCCAGGGCGGCGGGCGTGGCGATTCACGCCTACGGCCTGCATCCTGGCGAAGCGCGGCTGCTCGCAACCCCTGAGACGGAGTCGTCACTCGCGCAAATGATGCAGTCCGTGGGCCGCCGATTCGTGCCATTGTTCAACGCGCGGCACGGGCGCGGCGGGTCGCCCTGGGCAGGAAGGTTTCGCTCGGTCGTGATCGAGAGCGCCCCGCATTTGTTGGCCTGCATTCGTTTTGTCGAAGGGCTTGGCACACCGCCGGCAAGCAGCCCGAAACAAGACGAGCGCCAAAGTTCCTCCAGCGCGCAGCACCACCTGCGCGGCACGCCCGACCGGCTGTTGACTGAGCATGCCGGTTTTTGGGCTCTCGGAAACACGCCTTTTGAGCGCGAAGCCGCCTACCGCGCCTTCGTGACGCAACCCGCGCACGGGCACGAGTTGGCTGCGATCTTGCTAGCCGTTCGAAGCGGCTGGCCGCTTGGCTCGGACGGGTTTGCAGACGCGGTGGGCCGGCAGTCGGGTCGGCGCGTGCGGCCGGCGCCGCGGGGACGACCGAAGAACACGGTCAAACAAATCGAGGCGTGATCTGTCCCCGATTTAGTGTCGACAGCCGGAGCAATTTAATAAATGGGGTCAGACCCTATTTATATTGGGTTGAGTGGATTGCTGCACTGCAGTAACCTTCTACCCCCGTCGAGATGATTCCGGAGCGCACCATGCCCCACACCCACGCAATCCAGGCCCCGCAAGATCAAGCCGGTCCATCGATGGCGACCTTGGCCGAGCGCGCCGACGCTGCACTGCACGGGTTGTACGACCCGGCCCACGAACACGACGCGTGCGGCGTCGGCTTCGTGGCCCACATCAAGGGGCAGAAGGCGCACAGCATCGTCGAGCAGGGCTTGAAGATTCTGGAAAACCTCGACCACCGCGGCGCGGTCGGGGCCGACAAGCTGATGGGTGACGGTGCGGGCATCCTGATCCAGATTCCCGACGAGTACTTCCGCGCAGAAATGGCATTGCAGGGCGTGCACTTGCCGCCCCCCGGCGAATACGGTGTCGGCATGATCTTCATGCCCAAGGAGCGGGCCTCCCTGCTGGCATGCGTTCAGGAACTGGAGCGGGCGGTCAAGGCGGAAGGCCAGGTGCTGCTCGGCTGGCGCGATGTGCCGGTCGATGCCGACATGCCCATGTCGCCCACGGTCCGCCTGAAAGAGCCGGTGCTGAAGCAGATCTTCATCGGCCGCGGGCCCGATGTGATCGTGCCCGACGCGCTGGAGCGCAAGCTCTACGTGATCCGCAAGACCGCGTCGAGCGCGATCCAGGCCCTGAAGCTCACGCACAGCCGCGAGTACTACGTGCCCAGCATGAGCTGCCGCACCATCATCTACAAAGGCCTGCTGCTCGCCGACCAGGTCGGCAAGTACTACAAAGACCTGCAAGACCCGCGCGTCACCTCGGCGCTTGCGCTCGTGCACCAGCGCTTCTCGACCAACACCTTCCCCGAGTGGCCGCTTGCGCACCCTTACCGCATGGTCGCGCACAACGGCGAGATCAACACCGTCAAAGGCAACTTCAACTGGATGCGCGCGCGCGAGGGCGTGATGAAGTCGCCGGTGCTCGGTGACGACCTGAAGAAGCTCTACCCGATCAGCTTCGAAGGCCAGTCTGATACCGCCACATTCGACAACGCGCTCGAACTGCTGGTGATGAGCGGGTACTCGCTCGCCCATGCCGCGATGATGATGATTCCCGAAGCCTGGGAGCAGCACGCCACGATGGACGCGCGCCGCCGCGCGTTTTACGAGTATCACGCCGCGATGATGGAGCCGTGGGACGGCCCGGCCTCGATGGTCTTCACCGACGGCCGCCAGATCGGCGCCACACTCGACCGAAACGGCCTGCGCCCGGCACGCTACATCATCACCGACGACGACCTGGTGGTCGGCGCGTCCGAGTCCGGTGTGCTGCCGATCCCCGAGAACCGCATCATCAAGAAGTGGCGCCTGCAGCCGGGCAAGATGCTGCTGATCGACCTGGAACAGGGCCGCATCATCGAAGACGAGGAACTGAAGAACCAGTTCGCGTCGGCCAAGCCGTACCGGCAATGGATCGAGAGCGTGCGCGTCAAGCTCGAAGACGTGCCGGCTGCGGCGGCCACGCCGGCGGCTCACCGCGAGTCGTTGCTGGATCGTCAGCAGGCGTTTGGCTACACGCAGGAAGACATCAAGTTCCTGCTCAGCCCGATGGCGCAGGCCGGCGAAGAAGGCATCGGCTCGATGGGCAACGATTCGCCGCTCGCGGTGTTGTCGGACAAGAACAAGCCGCTCTACAACTACTTCAAGCAGCTGTTCGCACAGGTCACGAACCCGCCGATCGACCCGATCCGCGAGGCGATCGTGATGTCGCTGGTCTCGTTCATCGGCCCGAAGCCGAACCTGCTCGACATCAATGCGGTGAACCCGCCGATGCGCCTCGAAGTGCCGCAGCCCATCCTCGGCTTCGACGACATGGCACGCCTGCGCGAGATCGAGAAATACACCGGCGCCAAGTTCAAGAGCTACGAGCTGAACATCACGTACCCGCTCATTTGGGGCGATGAAGGCGTGGAGGCCAAGCTCGCTTCGCTCTGCGCCGAGTGCGTGGACGCGATCAAGAGCGGCCACAACATCCTCATCATCAGCGACCGCCAGATGGACCGCGACTTCGTGGCCATCCCGGCCGTGCTGGCACTGTCGGCCATTCATGGCCACCTGGTGCGCGAGGGCCTGCGCACGACCGCAGGCCTCGTGGTGGAGACCGGTTCGGCGCGCGAGGTGCATCACTTCGGCGTGCTCGCCGGCTATGGCGCCGAGGCCGTGCACCCGTACCTCGCGATGGAAACGCTGGTGGCCCTGCACAAGGAACTGCCGGGTGACCTGTCGGCCGACAAGGCGGTCTACAACTACATCAAGGCCGTGGGCAAGGGCTTGTCGAAGATCATGTCCAAGATGGGCGTGTCGACTTACATGAGCTACTGCGGTGCGCAGCTCTTCGAGGCCATCGGCCTGGAGAAGAGCATGGTCGACAAGTACTTCCGCGGCACCGCCAGCCAGGTCGGCGGCATTGGCGTGTTCGAAGTGGCTGAAGAAGCCATCCGCATGCACAAGGCCGCCTTCGGCGACGACCCCGTGCTCGAGAACATGCTCGATGCGGGCGGCGAGTACGCCTGGCGCGTGCGCGGCGAAGAACACATGTGGACACCCGACGGCATCGCCAAGCTGCAGCACAGCGTGCGCGCCAACAAGTTCGAGACGTACAAGGAATACGCGCAGATCATCAACGACCAGTCGCACCGCCACATGACGCTGCGCGGGCTGTTCGAGTTCAAGCTCGACCCGGCCAAGGCCGTGCCGCTCGACGAGGTCGAGCCTGCCACCGAGATCGTCAAGCGCTTCGCCACCGGGGCCATGTCGCTCGGCTCCATCAGCACCGAGGCGCATGCCAACCTCGCGGTGGCGATGAACCGCATCGGCGGCAAATCGAACACGGGCGAGGGCGGTGAAGACCCGGCGCGCTACCGCAACGAGCTGAAGGGCATCCCGATCAAGCAGGGCACGAAGTTCAGCGACGTGATCGGCCCCGGCAACATCCAGGTCGACTTCGAGTTGAACGCGGGCGATTCGCTGCGCTCGAAGATCAAGCAGGTGGCTTCCGGCCGCTTCGGCGTGACCACCGAGTACCTGCAGAGCGCCGACCAGATCCAGATCAAGATGGCGCAAGGTGCGAAGCCCGGAGAAGGCGGCCAGTTGCCCGGTGGCAAGGTGACCGACTACATCGGCAAGCTGCGCCACTCGGTGCCGGGCGTGGGCCTGATCTCGCCGCCGCCGCACCACGACATCTACTCGATCGAAGACCTCGCACAACTCATTCACGACCTGAAGAACGCCAACTCTCGCGCGAGCATCAGCGTCAAGCTCGTCAGCGAAGTGGGCGTGGGCACGATTGCGACGGGCGTCGCGAAGGCGAAGGCCGACCACGTCGTGATCGCCGGGCATGACGGCGGTACCGGTGCCTCGCCTTGGAGCTCGATCAAGCACGCTGGCACGCCGTGGGAGCTGGGTCTAGCCGAGACGCAGCAGACGTTGGTGCTGAACCGCCTGCGCGGCCGCATTCGTGTGCAGGCCGACGGCCAGATGAAGACCGGCCGCGACGTGGTGATCGGCGCACTGCTCGGCGCCGACGAGTTCGGCTTCGCCACCGCGCCGCTGGTGGCCGAGGGCTGCATCATGATGCGCAAATGCCACCTCAACACCTGCCCGGTCGGCGTGGCCACGCAGGACCCCGAGCTGCGCAAGAAGTTCGCCGGCCGCCCGGAGCACGTGGTGAACTTCTTCTTCTTCGTCGCCGAGGAAGCCCGCAGCCTGATGGCGCAACTCGGCATCCGCAAGTTCGATGACCTGATCGGCCGTGCCGACCTGCTCGACACCAAGAAGGGCGTGGCGCACTGGAAGGCCTGCGGCCTCGACTTCAGCCGTGTTTTCCATCTGGTCGACGTGCCTGCCGACGTGGCGCGCCGCCAGGTGGATACGCAGGACCACGGCCTGGAGCGGGCGCTCGACGTGAAGCTGATCGAGAAGTGCCGCCCCGCCATCGAGCGTGGTGAGAAGGTGCAGTTCATGGAGGGCGTGCGCAACGTCAACCGCACGGTGGGCGCCATGCTCTCCGGCGAGTTGGTGCGCCGCCACCCCGAGGGCCTGCCCGACCAGACGATCTTCATCCAGATGGAGGGCACCGGTGGCCAGAGCTTCGGCGCCTTCCTGGCCAAGGGCATCACGATCTACCTGATCGGCGAGGCGAACGACTACACCGGCAAGGGCATGAGCGGCGGGCGCATCGCGATCCGACCGAGCATCGAGTTCCGTGGCGACGCGACCGAGAACATCATCGTCGGCAACACCGTGCTCTATGGCGCAACGAGTGGCGAGGCGTTCTTCCGCGGCGTGGCCGGCGAGCGTTTCGCGGTGCGCCTGTCGGGCGCCACGGCGGTGGTTGAAGGCACGGGTGACCACGGCTGCGAATACATGACCGGCGGCACCGTGGCCGTGCTCGGCAAGACGGGCCGCAACTTCGCTGCCGGCATGAGTGGCGGCATCGCGTACGTGTATGACGAAGACGGCAGCTTCGCATCACGCTGCAACACCGCGATGGTGTCGCTCGACAAGGTCTTGAGCAGCGCGGAGCAAACCGCGAGCACAGCGCCGGCGTTGTGGCATCAATCGAAAACCGACGAAGCGCTGCTCAAGAAGTTGATCGAGGACCACCACAAGTGGACCGGCAGCCTGCGCGCACGGCACATCATGGACCAGTGGGCCCCGTCGCTCGCGAAGTTCGTCAAGGTGTTCCCGAACGAGTACAAGCGCGCGCTGACCGAGCAAGCCGCGAAGGCCGGCGCTGCCAAAGCCATTCAGGATGCTGCAGGCACCCCGGTAGTTGCCGGCGCCAAGGCCAAGGCCGTGCCGGCGAAGTAAGCCCGCCGCGCCGACGCCACCCGCCCACACAAGACCCCCACCAGAGAGACAGCATGGGAAAGATCACCGGCTTCATGGAATTCGAGCGCCTGGAAGAGGGCTATGCGCCCGTGGCCACGCGCGTGAAGAACTACAAGGAATTCGTCATCGGCCTAAAGGAAGACGAAGCCAAGGTACAGAGCGCGCGCTGCATGGACTGCGGCACGCCGTTTTGCAACAGCGGCTGCCCGGTCAACAACATCATTCCGGACTTCAACGACCTGGTGTACCGCGCCGATTGGAAGAACGCGTTCGCGGTGCTCGACTCGACCAACAACTTCCCCGAGTTCACCGGCCGCATCTGCCCCGCGCCGTGCGAGGCGGCGTGCACGCTCAACGTGAATGACGATGCGGTGGGCATCAAGAGCATCGAGCACGCGATCATCGACAAGGCCTGGGCAGAAGGCTGGGTGGTTCCGCGCATGCCCAGGGTCAAGACCGGCAAGCGGGTGGCGGTGGTGGGCTCCGGCCCGGCCGGCATGGCGGCGGCGCAGCAGCTGGCCCGTGCGGGTCACGACGTGACGCTGTTCGAGAAGAACGACGCCATCGGCGGCCTGCTGCGCTACGGCATCCCCGACTTCAAGATGGAGAAGATCCACATCGACCGCCGCGTGGCGCAGATGCAGGCCGAGGGTGTGACGATGCGCACCGGCGTGATGGTGGGCCGGTTGCCCGATGACACCAAGGTCACCAATTGGGCGAAAGAGACCATTGCGCCCGAGCAGTTGCAGGCAGAGTTCGACGCGGTGCTGCTGACTGGCGGCGCCGAGCAGTCACGCGACCTGCCGGCACCAGGGCGCGACCTTGATGGCATCCACTTCGCGATGGAGTTCTTGCCGCAGCAGAACCTGGTCAACGCCGGCGTCAAGCTCAAGGGCCACGGAATCACCCAAATCCGGGCCGACGGCAAGCACGTGGTCGTGATCGGCGGTGGCGATACCGGCAGCGACTGCGTGGGAACGAGCAACCGCCATGGTGCCGCGAGTGTCACGCAGTTCGAGCTGATGCCCATGCCGCCCGAGCACGAGAACGGGCCGCTGGTGTGGCCGTACTGGCCCGTCAAGTTGCGCACCTCGTCAAGCCACGAGGAAGGCTGCGAGCGCGAGTTCGCCATCGCCACGAAAGAGTTCATCGCTGGCGACGGCAAGGACAAAGGCAAGGTCAAGGCGCTCAAGGCGGTGCGCGTGGAATGGCAAGGCGGCAAGATGGTCGAGGTGCCGGGCAGCGAGCAGGTGCTGCCAGCCGACCTGGTGTTGCTGGCCATGGGCTTCGTCAGCCCCGTGGGCAGTGTGCTCGATGCTTTCGGCGTCGACAAGGATGCGCGTGGCAATGCCAAGGCCACCGTCGATGCGGCCGGGGGTTATGCGACGAACGTGCCCAAGGTCTTCGCAGCCGGCGACATGCGGCGCGGGCAGTCGCTCGTGGTGTGGGCGATTCGCGAGGGTCGGCAGGCGGCACGGGCCATCGACGAGCACTTGATGGGTGCGAGCGAGTTGCCACGCTGAGCGCCAGCGCAGGCGCCAGACCAGGCCAGGGGGCATTCGGGTTGACCCGGTGCTCAACCGAGTGCGTGCGACAATGTTTTTGGAACTGTGCGCCGCGCGCGCAAGACGAAAAAACCGAACGCATGCCCAGTGAAACCCACCGCCCCCACGCAGAGCCCGCCGGCAGCGATGCACTGATAGAGGTCGACCACGTCAGCTTCGGGTATGACGCGAGCCGCGCCATCTTGAGCGACTTGTCGCTGTCATTCAAGCGCGGCAAGGTGACGGCGATCCTCGGTGGCTCAGGCTGTGGCAAGACCACGCTTCTGCGGTTGATCGGCGGCGTCTATGCGGTCAACAAGGGCGCCGTTCGATTCGACGGTGAAGTGATCGACACGCGCAATCGCGAGCAGCTGTACCGGCTGCGCCGCCGACTGGGCATGCTGTTCCAGTTCGGCGCGTTGTTCACCGACCTGTCGGTGTTCGAGAACGTGGCGTTCCCGTTGCGCGAGCAGACCGATTTTCCCGAAGCGATGATCCGAGACATCGTGTTGATGAAGCTCAACGCGGTCGGCCTGCGGGGGGCCGCGCAATTGAGAATTGCCGAAGTGTCGGGCGGCATGGCGCGGCGCATCGCGCTGGCGCGGGCCATCGCGCTCGACCCCGAGCTCATCATGTATGACGAACCGTTCGCCGGCCTGGACCTCATCTCGATGGGCGTGGCGGCGAACCTGATCCGCACGCTCAATGATGTGACGGGCGCCACCTCGCTCGTCGTCTCGCACGACGTGGCCGAGTGCATGACCATCAGCGACCACGTCATCCTGCTCGCCACGCAGGGCCGCATCGTGGCCCAGGGAACACCTGCCGAGTTGATGAACTCCACCGAACCCGAGGTGCGGCAGTTCGTGCGCGGTGAACCCGATGGCCCGGTCAAGTTCCACTACCCCGCCAGGCCGCTTGCCGAAGACTTCGGAGTCACGCTGTGACGAACCCGCTGCAGGCACTCGGCCGCCGTGTGCTCGATGCTCTGCGTGCTCTCGGCCACAACGCGGTGTTCTTCGGCGAGTTGCTGCGCAGCGTGCCGGCAGCGCTGCGCCGCCCCTTTCTGGTGGTGGCGCAGGTGCATGCGATCGGCAACCTGTCGCTCCTCATCGTCATGTCGTCGGGGTTGGCGGTGGGCTTCGTGCTTGCGCTTCAGATGTACTACGCGCTGGTCACCTATGGCGCGGCCGAGTCGCTCGGGCTGATCGTGAACCTGTCGCTCGTGCGCGAACTCGGCCCGGTGGTCACGGCGCTGCTGTTCGCGGGCCGAGCCGGCACGTCCCTCACGGCCGAGATCGGCCTGATGAAGGCCGGCGAGCAACTTGCCGCGATGGAGATGATGGCCATCGACCCGAAGAGCCGCGTGCTGACGCCGCGACTCATCGGCGGCATCATCGCCATGCCCGTGCTGGCTGTGCTGTTCTCCGCAGTCGGCATACTGGGCGCGTACGTGGTGGCGGTGTACCTGATCGGCGTCGACTCGGGCAACTTCTGGTCCATCATGCAGAACGGTGTGGATGTGTGGCGCGATGTCGGCAACGGCATCGTCAAGAGCTTCGTGTTCGGTGTGATCTGCACGTTCGTGGCGGTCTATCAAGGCTATGAGACCAATGCCACGCCGGAAGGGGTGGCCCATGCGACGACGCGCACGGTCGTGATCGCTTCGCTGGCGGTGCTGGCAAGCGACTTCGTCTTGACGGCGTTGATGTTCACGCACTGACAGCGCAGGACCGGCAGTGCAACAGAATGAGCCAAGGTAGATCATGAGCAAGGTGAATCATGGGTAAGCGAAGCATTGAGATCATGGTGGGCCTGTTCGTGGTGCTGGGCATCGTTGGCGTGGTGTTCCTCGCGCTGAAGGCCGCCAACCTCGGCAGCTTCAGTTCAGGCGACACCTATACGTTGCTGGCACGGTTCGACAACATTGGCGGCCTGAAAGTGCGTGCGCCGGTGCGCAGTGCGGGCGTCACGGTGGGTCGGGTCGCGTCCATCACCCTCGATGCCAAGACCTACCAAGGCGTGGTGCGGCTGGAGGTGCAGCGCGAAGTGCAGTTCCCGAGCGATTCGTCGGCGCGGATCCTCACATCCGGCCTGCTCGGTGACCAGTACGTCGGGCTGGAGCCCGGGGCCGAAGAGAAGGCCTTCGTCGCCGGCGACACGATCAAGCAAACACAGTCGGCGGTGGTGCTCGAAAGCCTGATCAGCCAGTTTCTGTTCAGCAAGGCGGCAGATTCAGGCAGCCCGGCACCGACCGCCGCCAGCGGAGCAAAGAAATGAAGACGTCCCTCCTGACGCGGTGCTTGCTCGCACTGTTGATCATGTCAAGCCTGGTTGTCGGCGGCTGCGCTACCGTGAAGGACGCGCGGGGCGGCCCGGGCCAGCGCCTGGACCCATGGGAAAACTGGAACCGAAAGGTCTTCTCGTTCAACGAGAACCTGGACCAGTACGCGCTCAAGCCGGTGGCCACGGTCTACGCCAAGGTCGTCCCGCAGTTCGTGCGCCGCAGTGTGGACAACGTGTTCGCCAACGCGGCCGACGCGTGGTCGGCCGTCAACAATGTGCTGCAAGGCAAATGGGAGCCGGCTTTCAGCGACGTGGTTCGATTCACCACGAACAGTGTCATTGGCATCGGCGGCGTGCTCGATGTTGCCAGCGAGTTCGGTCTCGAACACCACTTTGAAGACTTCGGCCAGACGCTCGGCCGCTGGGGGTTCGGCCCGGGGGCCTACATCGTGTGGCCATTGATCGGGCCGTCGACCGTGCGCGACTCCATCGGCATACCCTTCGACCGGGCTGCATCGCCCGCGCTGCTCATCAACAACGGCGCCGCGCAGTACGCCATCGTCGGCCTGCAGATCGTCAACACCCGTGCCAACCTTCTGGGAGCGAGCCGCCTGCTCGACGATATCGCGCTCGACAAGTACACCTTCCTGCGCGACGCCTACCTTCAGCGTCGCCGCAGCCTGGTGTTCGACGGTGATGCGCCGGACCTGCCTGATGCGCCCGCGGCACCCTTGCCAGCAGCGTCTTCGGCGCCACCCAAGTGAACCCGGCGCTGCACTCGCGCGTTGATGACTTGCCGCGCCTTCCAGCGGCGCAGATTGCCAACGAAAGCGACCCACCATGTCACTCGAACGATTGAATACCTGGCTTCTTGCCGCCACCCTCGGCCTGGGCACTGCGGTCGCGCATGCGCAGGCCACGCAGGCGCCCGACGCGCTCATCAAGGCAGTGTCGACCGACGTTCTCGACGCCGTTCGGGCCGACAAGTCGATCAAGCAGGGCGACGTGCAGAAGGTTGTTGCGCTGGTCGACGCGAAGGTCATGCCGCATGTCGATTTCCAGCGCATGACGTCTTCGGCCGTGGGCCGCTACTGGCGCCAGGCCACACCCGAGCAACAGAAGAAGCTGCAGGACGAGTTCAAGATCCTGCTGGTGCGCACCTACTCCGGCGCGCTTGCGCAAGTGCAGGACCAGACCGTCGAGCTCAAGCCCATGCGCGGTACGCCGGGCGACAAGGAAGTGGTCGTCAAGACCGAGATCCGCGGCCGTGGCGACCCGGTCCAACTTGACTACCGCCTCGAGCAAGTGGGCAGCGGTTGGAAGATCTACGACGTGAACGTGCTTGGGGTGTGGTTGGTCGAGAACTATCGCAACAGCTTCTCGCAGGAGATCGGCGCGAACGGCATTGATGGGTTGATCGGCAAGCTCGCCGAGCGCAACGCCAAGGCCGGCAGCACGCCACGCTGACCGAACCTGCCGATGCTGCTGCTTCCTGCCACCATTACCGCGAAAGAGGCCACCGCCGCTCAGCGCCTGCTGACACAGGCTCTGAAGAGCGAGCCGGACGGGCCGGTGGTGATCGACGCGTCCAATCTGTCCCAGTTCGACTCGTCGGCGCTCGCCGTACTGCTCGAATGCCAGCGTGCAGCGCAGGCCTGGGGCAAGGCCTTCACCTTGCGCAACGCCCCTCCCAAGCTGACGGCGTTGGCCAAGCTGTATGGCGTCGATGTGTTGTTGATGCCCGCGTCGGCAGTCAGCGCGGGTTGACACGGCGGGTCGATCGCCTGGAGATGCGCTGGAACAGGCGCCAGCCCAGCAGCACGGCGATGATGGCCGCGTAGACCGCCACTTCGTTGAAGTTGCTCTTCGCCGCGCGCATCCAGAAGAAGTGCAGCAGGCCGAGCAACGCGACCGCATACACCGCGCGGTGTAGGAATTGCCAGCGGGCTGCGCCCATGGCCTTGATGGCCCGGTTGAAAGACGTCAGCGCCAGCGGTGTCATCAGCACCAGCGCGCTGGTGCCGACCAGAATGAACGGTCGCTTCGAAATGTCGCGCACGATGTCGGCCCAGACCAGGCCCATGTCGAGCCAGCTGTAGCAGAGAAAGTGCACGCACCCATAGAAGAACGCGAAGAGGCCGAGCATGCGCCGCATGCGTGCCAGTGCCGGCTGCTTGAAGAGCGTGCGAACAGGGGTCACGGCGAGGGTGATGCAGAGAATGCGTAGCGTCCAGTCCCCCGTCGCACGGATCAGCTTCTCGGCCGGGTTGGCGCCCAGCGTGTTGCCGAAGATGCCGTACACGAGCCACGCTAGCGGCAGCAGGCACAGCACGAAGATTAGCGGCTTCGCGGCCGGGTGCATCAACCAGGGCAGGGCGCGCTTCGGGGTTGCAGCGCGCGCGCCTGTCGCGGCCACAGTGGTTGGCGTCACGGCGCTCCGGTCTCGGGTTCAGTAGAACTTCTTGAGGTCCATCCCGGCATACAGCTGGCCAACCTGCGGCTCGTAGCCGTTGAACGGCAGCGTCGCGCGCTTCTTGGCAAGCAGACCGTCTTCGCCGATGCGCCGCTCGGTCGCCTGGCTCCAGCGTGGGTGGTCCACGCCCGGGTTGACGTTCGAGTAGAAGCCGTATTCCTGGCTCGCGCTCTTGACCCAGCTGGTGGCCGGCTGCTTGTCGGTGAAGCGGATCTTGACGATCGACTTCCCACTCTTGAAGCCGTACTTCCAGGGCACCACGGCGCGAACCGGTGCGCCGCTTTGATTCGGCAGTACTTCACCGTACAAGCCAAAGGCCAGCAGCGTCAGCGGATGCATGGCTTCGTCGATCCGCAGGCCTTCGATGTAGGGCCATTCGAGCACCCGTGAGCCCACGAAGGGCATGATCTTCGGGTCGGCGAGAGTCACGAACTCAACGAACTTCGCGTTGCCCGTGGGCTCGACGCGCTTGATGAGTTCGGCCAGCGAGTAGCCCACCCACGGCACGACCATCGACCAGCCTTCGACGCAACGCAGGCGATACACCCGCTCTTCCATCGGGCTGAGCTTCAACAGCTCGTCGATGTCGAAAACCTTGGGCTTCTTGACTTCGCCTTCGACCGCCACGGTCCACGGCCGTGTCTTGAGGGTGTGTGCGTTTTGCGCCGGGTCGCCCTTGTCGGTGCCGAACTCGTAGAAGTTGTTGTAGCTCGTCAAGTCCGCGTAGGGTGTGAGCTTCTCCATGGTCACGCCACCGGCCAGTGCACTGCGCGCTGCCGGCAACGCAGCAAGCTTGCCGGGCCGCGTGGCCTGGGCGCGGGCTTCGCGGCCCGCCCAGGCGGCCATCGTGGCACCGGCCGCCCCGGTAGCGAGCAGCTTGAGCACATCGCGCCTGCTGTCGTAGGCGCGACGCGGCGTGATCTCGGAGGCGTTTGGGTGGTTGAAGCCCCGGTCGGTGAGGAAGTGCATGGGTAAGGGTCCGCTTAGGGTCTGCTGGTATTGGGTCGCCTCATCACGAGGCTTCTTACGCGGCCTGCGCCGAATCAGATGACGTTGCCGAAATCGGTCGGCTGGAACAATCGAAGCGAACTCATCGAGACGCGCTCGCGAAAGCTCTTGCGCGCGAACAGCTTGGCCTGCGCCTGGTCGGGCAGGTCGGTGATGTTCAGGATGTTCTTCACGATCAGGGTGTCGATCACGTCTTCGATTACCCGCACGAAGTCTGCATCGAGCTGTTCGAAGGCCTGTTCCGGTCGGCTGGCATTTCCCACGAATGCCTGCACCGCGGGGTCGGCGTTGGCCAGGAACTCGTCGCTGCCATCTGCTCGGGCGTGCAGGCTGTCGATCTCGCCCAGGGCGTTTCTTCGGACGTATGGCATGGCGGTGCGTTCCCCAAGTTGGCAGCTCGAAAGCGTAGCGCACGATGCACATTCTCGCTTCCCGAAATACAGCCGGAAATGCAAAGGGCCGGTGCGACCCGGCCCTTCAAAGCGAGAACGATTGCGCGAGCGCTTCGTTCAGTGCAGCCCGGCGATGTAGTCGGCCACGGCCTTGATTTCGCGGTCGTTCATCTTCGCGGCCACGCCGGTCATCTGCGCGCTGTTCTTGCGCACGCCACCGCGAAACGCCACCAGTTGGGCCTCGGTGTAGTCGGCATGCTGGCCACCCAGGCGCGGGTACTGTGCAGGAATGCCGGCGCCGGTGGGGCTGTGGCAGCCTGCGCAGGCCGGAACGTTGCGGTCGGCAATGCCGCCGCGGTAGATTTTCTCGCCGAGAGTGACGAGTTCCTTGTTCTTGGCGAAGCCGGCCTTCGCGGTCTTGCCCGCATAGAAGGCGGCCACGTTTTTCATGTCGTCTTCGCTCAGTGCTGCGGCCATGCCCATCATGATCGCGTTGGCGCGCTTGCCGGCCTTGAACTCGGTCAACTGCTTGACCAGGTATTCCGGGTGCTGGCCTTGCAGGATCGGGTTGGCCGGGCTGCCTCGCGAGCCGTCGTTCGTGTGGCAGGCCGCACACACGGTGGTCGATGTGGCTTGCCCCTTGGCCAGGTCCGGCTTGGCTGCCGGTTTGGCTTCTTCGGCATGTACCGAAAACAATGAGGCTGCGAGCAGCAGGCAGGACAACAGCGGGGCGAAAGGCTTCATGACGGCGACATTTTCTCGTGCAAAACACCACGATTTTACAATGAGCGCTTTAGGCATCTGATGGCCGAGCAAAACAACCCCCCTGCGATCGATGTGCCGGCCGAGCCCGATGCCGCCACTGCCGCCAAGCGGGCGATGGCCTGGGCGCACACGGCCCGCTTCCTGACCACCGCGAGCCAGCTAGACCAGCTGCCCCAGACCGAGCTGCCCGAGATTGCTTTCGTGGGCCGCTCGAACGCCGGCAAATCGACCGCGATCAACCGCTTGGCACAGCAACATCGGCTGGCGTTTGCGTCGAAGACGCCGGGGCGCACGCAACACATCAACCTGTTCGAGCTCGGCCCCAAGCTGGCCGCCAATGCGCTGTTCGCCGACCTGCCGGGTTACGGCTATGCTGCAGTCGAGCGGGGTGCCAAGCTGCGCTGGCAGCGCGTGATGGCCGACTATCTCAACGTGCGGCGCAGTCTCGTGGGCGTGGTGTTGATGGTCGATTCGCGCCTGGGATTCACCGACCTCGACCGCCAGCTCATGGGGTTCTTGTCGCCTCGTGTGAGCAATGGCTCGGTGAAGCTGTTGGTGTTGCTGACAAAGTCCGACAAGCTCAACCGCAGCGAGTCCACTGCTGCGCTCGCGACTGCACAGGCCGTGCTCGGCGAGCTGGCGACGCCGGAGGCCGACGTCGGCATCACGCTGTTCTCGGCGCTGAAGAAGGTGGGCATCGAAGATGCCGCAACGTTGTTGCGCAGCTGGGTGCCCGGCTGAGTGCCAGGCGGAGTACGTTGTCCCGCCAGTGACGCGCTGGCGGGGCATGCGGCGAGATACTGACCGCCTACCGGAGCTGATCGATGATCGAGACCTTTCAAGCTGTCCTGCCGCACGGCATCACGCTGAGTTGCCGTGCCTCGGGGCCGGTGGGTGCACCGTTGCTGGTGTTCCTGCACGGCTTTCCCGAAGCCGCGTTCGTCTGGGATGAACTGCTCGAACACTTTGGCGGCCGCTATCGGTGCGTGGCGCCGAACCTGCGTGGCTTCGAGCAGTCGTCGGCGCCTGCTGCGCCGGAGGCCTACCGCGTCAAGCACTTGCTGGCCGACCTCGACGGGCTGCTCGCCCAACTCGGAGCAAGCGAGTCGCACCCTGTCGCCGCGCTGATCGCGCACGATTGGGGTGGTGCCGTGGCGTGGACTTATGCAGCCCAGCGCCCCGCGATGCTCAGCCGCTTGGTCATCATCAACTCCCCGCACCCGGCGACCTTCCTGCGCGAGCTGCAACACAGCCCGCATCAACAGGCCGCCAGCGCCTACATGAACTTCCTGTGCCGGCCCGACGCCGAAGCCTTGCTGGCCGAGAACGACTTTGCCCGCCTGTGGCCCATGTTCACTAACATGGGTGCAGGCGACACCGCGCGCGAAGGCGGCGGCTGGCTCACCGATCGCATGCGCGATCGTTATCGCGCCGTCTGGAGCGCAGGTCTGACGGGTGGCTGCAATTACTACCGCGCGTCGCCGCTGCGCCCGCCCACTGCGCGCGATTCGGCCGTGATGCAGATTCAGTTCGCACGCGAGTACGTCACGGTGAAAATGCCCACGCTGGTGGTCTGGGCCGAGGACGACACCGCGCTGCCGCCGGCGCTGGTCGATGGTCTGGATGAGTTCGTGCCCGCGCTGCGGCTGATTCGCGTTCCCGGTGCCACACACTGGATCGTGCACGAGAGGCCACAGCTGATCGCGCTCGAGATCGAGCGCGAACTCGGCGCCTGACCGCGGGAAACCACTAAGCGCGGGCTTGCTCGCGCATCAGGCTATCGAGCGCACGCTGCACCAGGGTGCGCGATTCCAGTGGCAGCATCAGGCCCGCCGCGGCCAGGCGTTCGAGGGCACGCCGCGTGATCGAATGCGTGTGCGTCGGGCGCTCTCCGGCGAACAGGAAGAACAGTGATTGGTCGCTGCGCCACAGCAGTTGCACATGGGCCCAGCGGCCGTGCACGAACAGGCGCAGCCGCTGCGCCGAACGCAGGGCTTCGACGCGTATGCCCGGGTCATCCGTCTGCGCGGTCGTGGAGTCAGCCTGCATCACATCGGCGGGCACGGTGTCGAGTGACGACAGGTCGATCACCGAATCGCTGAAGGCCATCGGGCCCGTGGTTTCGGGCAGCACCTCGTCGCGCATGCGCTGCACGATGTCTTCGGCGGACAGCCCTGCTCCGCCCCGAGCGCCGGGGCGCAGCGCTTCGGTGTGAACCGTCATCAGCTCGTTCATCACGGCCTCTTGCTCGGCCGCAGGCAAACCGATCGACGCCATGCCGGAGCGAAGGCGCTGCAACATGCCCGGCAGCAGGATCACCAGGCGTTGCCGGCTCTGTGGATGGTCGGGCAACTGCACGCTCCACAGCAACTGGTCAACGAGCTTGATGTAGCCACGTGTGGTCTCGTCGTCTTCACCACGCAGCAAAATGGCTTCGGCCATCACCTTGGCCCATGCGCCGGTGATGAAGCGGCGTATGCCCGGGCTGGTGCGCAGCGGCACCATCTGGTCGACAAGCCGCCGGGACAGATGCTGTTCCATGATTTCGCGCTTTTCAGCCCGGCGCAGAGCGGCCACTGTGGTTTCGGCATCGCGAAGCTGCGCCATCACTTGCTCCGCGAGGAACAGGTCGAGCCGGCTCAACGCGCGCCGGTAGAGCGCACCGTCGGGTGCCGCCGCACGGGCAAGTTCCTCGGCCAGCGCGTGACAGCACAGCAGCACTGCGGCGCCGCGCGTGTCGCCCGGCCGAGGATGGCCGGCACTGACTTCGCCGATGCGGTCGAACAGCAGCCACACGGCGTGCTGGTGCGACGCCAGCATTGCCGGCTCGCGCAGCGCGACCCGTAGCGCAGACGCCTGCATGCGGGCCAGCACCGCTTGAAAGGAGGGATGCACCCGCGGGTCTGCCAGCATGGCATCGAAGACTCGCGACAGCAGCTCGATGGTTTGCCGCTCGACCGGAGTGCCCGCACTGGCCACCAGCGCAGCCCGGAACACAGCCAGCCGTTTTGCCGGCAGCCCGGCGTCGGCCGAAGGCGACGCAGATGCGGGCGGTTGACCCAGCAACTCCTCGAGCCGGGCCAGTGCCTGTTCAAATTCGGCCGTGTGAGCAGCCGTCAGGGTGGGGCCGATCCCACCCGTGCCGGCCGACGCGCCGCCGCCGCCGATGCCCAGTCGCAACTCGGCAACTCCACCCGGCATGCGGGAAAGCAGGCTCGTCAACGCGCCGGGCTTGCTGGCATCAGGCAACGCCGGGCTGCGGCCGACGGCAGCCGCCGGTGTGAGCAGTACCGTGCGATAGATGCTGGGTTGGACCCCTTGTGATTCGAGCCGGGTGCAAGCTGCCGCCCATGCGTTCTTCAGCAGCCCGGCAGTCACACCCGCGCACACGCGCAGCAGCGTCGCGCGCTGCACAGGAACCGCAGTGACCACGCGCGCAGCCTCCCAGAGCGCGGTGGCGTACGCCAGCGGCCGAAACGGGTTCGACTCGGCGCTGACATGTTGTTGCCCGATCAGCGTCGACGTGAATGTTTGCAGCTCGCGCAACTCCCATTCGGCAGTGGTGTCGATCAACTGCATCGCACGCGAGATTTCGATGTCGACCTCGACCCGCGATTCATCCATCAGCTCCAGGCCGGCTGACGCTCCGGGAACATCGACGGCAAGGTTGCCCTGCTGTTCCTGCAGTGCCTGCGCGACCTGGCCGTTCAGGGTGTCGATGAACGCGCTCTGGAAGGCTGCGGCACGGCGCTGCAGCCCTTCCACCAGTTCGAAGTGAAGGCTGCGCTCGTTCGGGCTCAGGGCGCTGTCTTTCGAATCGCGCAGCAACTGCATCGCACCGGCCAGCGTGCGCTCGACGATGGCAGGCGCGCGGGCAAGTTCGTCGTCCACGAAGCGCTGCAGGACGGGCGCGGTTGGCATCGGACACGCTCCTTGGCAAAGCCCGATTATCGAGCGCCGGCCTGCTGCGCGGTGTTGCTGACCATGCCAATGAAAAGAGCCACCCGAAGGTGGCTCTTTGGATCATGACCATCGAGCGCCGGTGATCGGCGCTCGCGTGTTCATGGAACTCGGCGCGGCGGGAAGGGCCGCGCTGCAGGCATTACATGTCCATGCCGCCCATGCCACCCATGCCGCCCATACCGCCACCACCCATGCCGCCGCCGGACGAAGACTCGTCCTTCGGAGCTTCGGCGATCATGGCTTCGGTCGTGAGCATCAGCGATGCGACCGAGGCTGCGTTCTGAAGGGCCGTGCGTGTCACCTTGGTCGGGTCCAGGATGCCCATCTCGATCATGTCGCCATAGGTGTCGTTGGCGGCGTTGAAGCCGTAGTTGCCCTTGCCGGCCAACACTGCATTGACCACCACGCTGGCTTCACCACCGGCGTTGTAGACGATCTCGCGCAGCGGCGCTTCGATGGCCTTGAGTACCAGCTTGATGCCGGCGTCCTGATCGGCGTTGTCACCCTTGATCGCCCCTGCCGCTTGCTTGGCGCGCAACAGCGCCACGCCACCACCGGCCACGATGCCCTCTTCGACGGCGGCACGGGTTGCGTGCAGCGCATCTTCGACGCGGGCCTTCTTTTCCTTCATCTCGACTTCGGTCGCAGCGCCGACCTTGATGAGCGCCACACCGCCGGCCAGTTTGGCCACGCGCTCTTGCAGCTTCTCGCGGTCGTAGTCGGAGGTGGCTTCTTCGATCTGCACGCGCACTTGCTTGACGCGCGCTTCTATGTCACCGGCAGCACCCGAGCCGTCGATGATCGTGGTGTTTTCCTTGCCGACTTCAACGCGCTTGGCTTGGCCCAGATCGGCCAGCGTGACCTTCTCGAGCGTCAGGCCGACTTCTTCGGCAATGACCTTGCCGCCGGTCAGGATGGCGATGTCTTCGAGCATGGCCTTGCGGCGGTCGCCGAAGCCCGGCGCCTTGACGGCCACGACCTTCAGGATGCCGCGGATAGTGTTGACCACCAGCGTCGCGAGCGCTTCGCCTTCAACTTCTTCAGCCACGATCAGCAGCGGACGCCCCGATTTGGCCACTTGCTCCAGCGTCGGCAGCAGGTCGCGGATGTTGCTGATCTTCTTGTCGAACAGCAACACGAACGGGTTGTCAAGAATCGCGGTCTGCTTTTCCGGGTTGTTGATGAAGTAGGGCGACAGGTAGCCACGGTCGAACTGCATGCCTTCGACGACTTCGAGCTCACTGTCGAGCGACTTGCCGTCTTCGACTGTGATGACGCCTTCTTTGCCGACCTTGTCCATTGCGTCGGCAATGATCTTGCCGATCGACTCGTCGCTGTTGGCCGAGATCGAACCGACCTGGGCGATTTCCTTGCTGGTCGTCGTGGCCTTCGACTGCTTCTTCAACTGCTCGACCAGAGCCGTCACGGCCTTGTCGATGCCGCGCTTCAGGTCCATGGGGTTCATGCCGGCGGCCACGTACTTCATGCCTTCGTGAACGATGGCCTGGGCCAGCACAGTGGCGGTGGTGGTGCCGTCACCGGCGATGTCGGAGGTCTTGGAAGCGACTTCCTTGACCATCTGCGCGCCCATGTTCTGGAGCTTGTCTTTCAGCTCGATTTCCTTGGCCACGGACACACCGTCCTTGGTCACGGTCGGGCCGCCGAACGAGCGCTCGAGCACAACGTTGCGGCCTTTCGGGCCGAGGGTGACCTTCACTGCGTTGGCAAGGATGTTCACACCCTCGACCATGCGTGCGCGGGCTTCGCCGCCAAAAATAACGTCTTTTGCTGCCATGTCTTGTTTCTCCGAAATCTAGGTTTGTCGGCTTGCGCCGGAGGATTCTTTTGTCTCCGGCCGGCCCTTCGGGCCTTAACTTCGCTTCGCGAAGCTAGCCTGTGACGAAAGCAAATCGCCTTGCGATCTACTTTTCGACGACGGCGAACAGGTCCTCTTCCTTCATCACGAGCAGTTCGTCGCCATCGACCTTGACGGTCTGGCCGCTGTACTTGCCGAACAGAACGCGGTCGCCGACCTTGATGTTAAGGACGACGAAGTCGCCCGTCTTGTCGCTGCGCTTGCCCGGGCCGACGGCCAGGACTTCACCTTGGTCGGGCTTCTCGGCGGCGTTGTCGGGAATGACGATGCCCGAGGCGGTCTTGGTTTCTTGCTCAAGGCGCTTGACGATCACGCGATCATGCAAAGGACGAAGTTTCATAGCATCTCCTTGGAGGGACTGAAGAACAATCTTGTTGGCGCAACCAGCGCAGTTCGTGCGCGTAGTCGCTTGAAACGCATCGGCCGATTGCGGCTTGCTCAGCGCTGTTAGCACTCAACGAATGCGAGTGCTAGCGAAAGAATTATAGGGGCGGAAGTCGAACTTGCAAGAGCGCGCCGACAGGCGCTGCGAATGCCCTGCGGGCAAACCCCGAACCTTGCTGCGTGGAGAGCACGCGATAGTCCAACGGCACCGTGCACGGCGCCCCAGGGCCAGACCGGAAGGAGCCGATCAATGAGGAACCACGAATGGTGACTTCCGCCAAGAAGCGTACCCCGCAGCGCAAGACCGCCGGCAGCGTCGCGACACTCGTGGTGCCGCTCGTCGGCGCCGGTGTGGTCCCCAAGGCCGGTGGCGACAAAGGCCTGATCAACCTCGCACGCGAGGTGCGTTCGTGGGCCGATTTCGTGCTGGGCATCGCCAACACAGCGGCTGACCTCTCGTTTCGCGTGGCCAGTTCGCGGCTCACCAAGCCGTCTCACAAGGCGGCGGTAAAGAAGGCAGAGAGCGTGTTTCGAAGCCTGCGCGAATCGGCAGGATTGACGCTGACCGACATCGGCAAGGCCATCAATCTAGAGGATTTGTCGCTGCTCGAAGACGTGGAAGGCGGCAGAGTTGGCTTGCCGTTCGAAGTGATCCTGCGGCTTGCTGGCGTGCTGGGTCGCAATGACCCGATCCCGGTCGTGATGAAGCTCACCCGAACCTACAACCCCAAATTGTGGGACACGCTCGAAGCGCTCGGGCTCGGGCGGCTGGCGGTGCAGGCCGGGCGCGAACGCGAGTTTGCGAACATCTACCGCGCGAGCGACGCTGCGCGGCAATTGAATGACGCCGAGTTTGCGGCCGCACTCAAGTTCGTTCGTGCCTCGTTCGAGGCCGCCCTGGTGTTTCGAGCCGAATCGGCGGTTGCACCCGAAAAAGGTGGCACGCGCTGAAGTGTTGGGTGTCAGCGTCCGCAGGGAGACAGTATTCAGTGGGCGCTGGCGGCTACAGTGGTTCCATGCCCCGACCCCTGATCGCACTCGACGCCGATGGCGTGCTACTTGATTTTCACCTCGGCTATGCCGGCGCCTGGCAGCGCGCGTTCGGCCACGCGCCTGCAGAGCGCGACCCGCAGGCTTACTGGCCGATGGACCGCTGGCAGGTTGAGCGTCTCGACGCCGCCCATCGCGAGCGTTTCCGTGCCGCGTTCGACGATCAGTTCTGGGCCACCGTGCCCGCCATTGCCGGCGCGGTCGATGCCTGCCATCGGCTGCGCGCGGCAGGCTTCGACCTCGTCTGCGTATCAGCGCTCGACCTTGAGTTCGAGGCGGCGCGCCTGCGCAATCTTCGCGACTTGGGCTTCCCGATCGAACGCGTGATCGCGACGGGCAACGCGGAGGGCGCGCGCAGTCCGAAGGCGGACACCATCGAGCAAATGCGCCCGGTCGCGTTCGTCGACGACTACGCCGCCTACATGCGCGGCGTGCCCGACGATGTGCACACCGCGCTCATACTTCGGGCGCCGAACGGCAGCCCCAACGTGGGTGCCGACCTGGCGCTGGCGAAGTCGGTTCATCAGGACCTGGCAGCCTTCGCCGATCACTGGATCGCGCGCTGAGGTTCAACCCGGCTGCGGGCCGGTCTCAGGGTCAACGTCCGGGTCGGGCAGCGGCTTGTCGGCATCGACGCTGTAGCTCTCGCTGGCCCAGGCGCCGAAGTCGTTGTTCTTGCAGCGCGCGCTGCAGAACGGCCGGAACAGATTGCTCGTCGCGTAGATGCTCGGCCCGCCGCAGCCAGGGCAGCGGATCACGCGTGCCGCTGGGGATGAGCCGGGATTCATGAACAGAGCGTCAATTCGAACGGAATGTCGGCTGGGTTGGGCTTGAGGCGGCCTTCCGCGTCCTGCCGCATCATCCTCACCGACACCATCAGTCGATGCCCGCTGATCTCGGGAACCAGGTCTTCGTCTGCGGCAAGCCGGACCCGCAGCAACTGGTACACGCGGCCTTGCGTGAGACTCTGCTGGTATTGCCCACCGGCTGCGACCACCGCGTGCGGTGCGCCCGACTCACGCAGCAGGCCCAGGAGCACCTGCAGTGCTTCGGCCAATGGCATCAATGAGCCTACCCACTGCAGCAGGTCATTACGGCGGCGCTGCGGGCTCCATTGCTGCCACGCGTAGTAGGCCGGCAGGTCGAACTCGCACGTGCCCCCTGGAATGCTGATACGGCTGCGGATGCTCATCAACCACTCGTTGTTGTTGAGCGCCGCGCCGGCCTTGCCGGCCAACTGGTTCAAGCCGCCGAATGCGTGATCGATGCGTGCCACCACTTCATCGAGTGCTGCTTCTGAAATCGACGGGTTGCCTCGGTAGCTGTTGAGCAGCACCTTGTGTTTGTCCAGTTCCTTCAGCAGGTCAGACTTCAGATCGGCGCGCGAGGCCACGTCCATCACCTCGAAAATCGTGGCAAGGGCGTAGTGGTGGTCCACCGGCGCGTCGCGCGCGATCAACTGCGCCAGTCGATCAAACAAGTGTTCCAGTCGAAGCATCGTTCGGATGCTTTCGTTGAAGGGGTATTCGTACAGGATCACGGCGTGCGTTCCAGGGCCACTGGCGAAGCCTCGCGGCAAAGATTCAATTGTTCCACAGCGCTCGCGCGGCCATGATCGTGAATCATGGGCTGCTGCGCTTCCACCAGCTCCAGAGTCGGCTCACGTCCACGCCGAGGTGATCAAGCGTGATGCCGTCGTTGAAGATCACCGCGTCGGCCGCCGCACGCCTTGATGCACGCGACGCCTGTGATGCCATGACTGCCCGTACCGCCTCTGGCGACCAGCCTGATCGTGCTGTCACGCGTTGCATTTGCGTGGCTTCCAGGCAATCGACCACGAGCACCTTGTCGACCCGCACGCGCCAGCGGCCCGACTCGACCAGCAGCGGTACGTCAAACACGACGACGGGCTCTGCCGAGGCCAGCGCTTGAGCTTCGGTTTCCTGGCCGATCAGCGGGTGAAGAATGGCTTCGAGATGCTGCTTCGCGCCGGCATCGTTGAATGCAAGTTCGCGCATGCGCGTTCGGTCGAGTGCGCCATCGGGGTCGATGTAGGCCATGCCGAAAGCCGCTCGGATCGGCTCGATCGCCCCGCCGCCTGGCAGCGTGAGGCGGCGCGCGATGGCATCGCTGTCGACGATGGCCGCACCGTGTTCGGCCAGCAGCGCCGCGACCGTGCTCTTGCCGCTTCCGATGCCGCCCGTCAGGCCGATGCGCAGCACCGGTGCGCGCAGTGTCAGGCCGTCGGGAGCCACAGGCGCGTCAGCTGTTCGCCGAAGAACATCGCCGCCACCCCGCCGCCTGCGAGATACGGCCCGAACGGGATCGGCACGTTGCGGTCGTGCCGGCGCAGAACCATCAACGACAGCCCGACCGCCGCGCCCACCGCCGACGACAACAGGATGATCGACGGGATCAGCCCCCAGCCGAGCCATGCGCCGAGCGCGGCGAGCAGCTTGAAGTCACCCGCGCCCATGCCTTCCTTGCCGCGGATCAAGCGGTAGGCGTGGAAGACGAACCACAGAGCCATGTAACCCACCACCGCACCGCCGACCGATGCTGCCAGCGGCACCGGTATCCATCCCAGCGCCGAGGCCACGATGCCGGCCCAGAGCAACGGCAAGGTCAGGTCGTCCGGCAGGAGCATCGTGTCGACGTCGATGAACGCCAGTGCCACCAGCGTGGCCGTGAAGCCGCACCACAGAAGCACGCTGGGCTGCGAGCCGAAATGCCAACCGTTGGCGGCGAAAAGCAATGCGGTCAGCACCTCGATGGCCGGGTAGCGAACCGAGATCGGTGTCTTGCATGCCGAGCATTTGCCGCCCAAACGAAGGTACGACACCAGCGGAATGTTCTCGTGCCACGCGATCGCATGCCCGCACGAAGGGCAGCGCGAGCGCGGGGCGGACAAGCTGATCGGCGCAGGCTCATCGATGGCGACACCGAGCAACTCGGCGCTATCTGCGCGCCACGCCCGCTCCATCATCAGCGGCAGGCGATGGATGACGACATTCAGGAAACTGCCGATGCACAAGCCCAGCAGGGCCAGGACGAACGGGGACAGGAGAGTGCCGGTGAGTTGCGGGTCCATCGGTGCCGGGTTCAGACCACCTGGCCGAGTTTGAAGATCGGCAGGTACATCGATACGACGATGCCGCCGATGAGCGTGCCCAGGATCACGATGATGAACGGCTCCATCAAACTGGACAGGCCCTTGACGGCCTCGTCGACTTCGTCTTCATAGAACTCTGCTGCCTTGCCGAGCATTGCATCGAGGGAACCCGACTCTTCGCCGATCGCGCACATCTGGATCACCATGGTCGGGAACACGCCAGTCGTCTGCATCGAGGTCGTCAGCGCCGTGCCGGTCGATACATCCTTCTGGATCTGTTCGGTCGCCTCTTGGAAGACCGCGTTGCCCGAGGCCCCGCCCACGGAGTCGAGTGCCTCGACCAGCGGCACGCCGGCTGCGAACATGGTTGACAGCGTACGCGTCCAGCGTGCAACCGACGACTTGTTGACAAGGTCGCCGAACACCGGCACTCGAAGCAACAGGCGGTCCATGAACTTTTGCATCTTCAGGGAGCGCTTCCACGACTCGAGGAAGAAATACGTGCCGCCGCCAATCACCCCGAAGATCAGGTACCAGTACGTCACGAAGAATTTCGACATCGCGATGACGATAAGCGTTGGCATAGGAAGGTCGGCACCGAACGACTTGAACACGTCTTCGAACGCTGGAATCACGAAAATCATGATCACAGCCAACACCACGAAAGCCACGACCAGAACTGCGACCGGGTAGATCAAGGCCGACTTGATCTTGTTCTTGATCGCCATCGTCTTTTCCTGGTAGATCGCCAGGCGATCGAGCAACGTTTCCAGGATACCGCCTGCCTCACCAGCTTCGACGAGGTTGCAATACAAGGCATCGAAATACAGAGGATGCTTGCGGAACGCCGATGACAGGCTCGTGCCGGTTTCCACATCGGACCGGATGTCGGTGAGTAGCCGCGTCATCTTCGGGTTCGTGCTGCCACGCGCCACGATGTCGAACGACTGGATCAAGGGCACACCGGCCCGCATCATGGTGGACAACTGACGGGTGAAGACGGCAATGTCTTTTTGCTTGATAGCGCGCCCGCCGCTCATGCGGCGCTTCTTCACCTTGCTGACGAGGATGCCCTGGCGGCGCAAACTGGCACCGACGACAGCTTCGCCTCCGGCACGCATTTCGCCGCGCACGATCTTGCCGTTCTTGTCCTTGCCTTCCCACTCGAAGACAACTTCCTTGAGGTTTTTCGCGGCCGATGCAGTCGCCATGGTGCCCTTCGAGGAAACTGATCCTCGTCCCTTAGATATTGGTTGGTTATCGGCCTGCGCCGCGAGGCTCACTCGTTCGTGACCGAAATGACCTCTTCAAGTGTTGTCACGCCGGCACGAACCTTGATCAGCCCGGACTGCCGCAGGTTACGCACATTCTCGCGTTGAGCCTGCACCGCGATGTCCATCGATGTGCCTTCATTCAAGATGATCCTTTGAATCTCTTCGGTCACCGGCATGACCTGATAGATGCCGACGCGCCCCTTGTAGCCATTGCTGCACGCCGAACAACCAACCGCACGATACGGGCGCCAACTGCCGTCGAGATCGGTTTCCGCGAAGCCGGCTTTCAGCATCGCATCACGCGGGTAGTCGACCTGCGCCTTGCACGTCTCGCACAACTTGCGCGCCAGTCGCTGCGCCGTGATCAGCAAGATGCTGGAGGCGATATTGAACGGAGCGACCCCCATGTTCAACAACCGCGTCAGCGTGGTTGGCGCGTCGTTGGTGTGAAGGGTCGACATCACCATGTGGCCGGTCTGCGCGGCCTTGATCGCGATGTCGGCAGTTTCCAGGTCGCGGATTTCGCCGACCATGATGATGTCCGGATCCTGGCGCAGGAACGATTTGAGCGCTGCGGCGAATGTGAGTCCGGCCTTGTCGTTGACGTTGACCTGATTCACGCCGGGAAGGTTGATTTCTGCCGGGTCTTCCACAGTTGAGATGTTCACGCCGGGCTGGTTCAAGATGTTCAGGCACGTGTAAAGCGAGACTGTCTTGCCGCTGCCGGTCGGGCCGGTGACGAGCACCATGCCGTAGGGTCGCTGAATGATCTTCAGCAGGCGATCTTTCTCGATCTTCTCGTAGCCGAGAGCTTCAATGCCTACCTTCGCGCTGGAAGGGTCAAGAATGCGAATAACGATCTTTTCGCCAAACAGAGTGGGCAACGTACTGACGCGGAAGTCGATCGCCTTGGAACCGAACTTGAGCTTCATGCGGCCGTCTTGTGGCACGCGCTTCTCGGCAATGTCCAGCCGCGAGATCACCTTGATGCGCGACGAGAGCTTGTCTTTGATGGCAATTGGAGGTTGCGTGATTTCGCGCAATTCACCGTCAATGCGGAAGCGCACGCGATAGTGGTACTCATAGGGTTCGAAGTGCAGATCGGAGGCGCGTGCATTGATCGCATCGATCAACATCTTTTGCAGAAAGCGGACGACTGGCGCGTCTTCGACATCCGATGTCGCTTCGCTGCTTTCCTGCGGGGTGGTGACGTCGTCGGTGACGTCGAATTCGAAGTCACCGGAAGACATCGATTCCAACGTTTCGGTGGCGCTGGCACCGGTGTTTTCGAGCAACTTAGCGAGTTTGTCATGCTCGACGATCACCCATTCAGGCGACAGTTGCGTGGCAAATTTGATGCGTTCCGCCGCTTCTTGATCGGTCGGGTCGGCGCCCCCGATAAACAGCCGACTGCCCCGCTTGCCCAGCACAACGATTTGGTATTGCGCGGCAAGCTTGCCGTCGATCACATTGCGCGGAAGGCGCTGTGCGTCGACTGCGCCCAAGTCCAGCAAGGGCAGAGCAAGAGCGCATGACAACGTGTGCGCCAGGTCGGCTGGGGAAACAGCACCCGATGCGATGACCGAGGCAACGAAACTACTGCGCTTGTCTTTGGAAGATCGGACCAAGTCTTCTGCAAGTTTGGCATTCAACTTGCCAGCGTGCACGAGCACCCGAGCGACGCCCGAAAGCGCAGATTGGGGAACTTCTGCCAATGTATCCACTGTTTGCTGTTCTCGTTCGCCGAGAGATTAAGACGCTAATGATGGCTCAATGATCAGCCACTGTAAATGCAGCCTTCACCGTGAAATGCCAAGAATTCACACGCCATTCCGAGCAAATGCAACAAGAAGATTCGTGCGCACCTTCCGATTGGGCGGCGATCAAAGCTGGAGACCGTTTGTCCTGCCGCAACGCGGATCGGAACATCGCCAAACACCTAGCTCTGCCCAACCACCGCCGAGGCGAAGATGATCTGACACTTTGCCGCGTAACACGGCATTTGGTCGGGGTGAGAGGATTCGAACCTCCGGCCTCTACGTCCCGAACGTAGCGCTCTACCAGGCTAAGCTACACCCCGAAAATGACTCCGCGCTCACGCGCTGTGATCGTCCAGATGATCATGAAGACCGTTCAACCGACCGAGCGCACAATTCTAGCAGAGCTTCTCGGTACGCTGACACGGGCAGTACCGCAAGGCAGTCGGCAGCTTTTTCCGCTTCGGCTCTGGCGGCATCCCGCGTCGCGGTAATAGCGCCAGTGCGCCTGACAATGTCGACGATCTCGCTCAATCGCGCGACCTCACCATGCTCTATGGCGTTTCTGATCAGGTCACGTTCAGCAGAGTTGCCTCGTTCCATTGCAAGCAAGAGCGGCAGTGTCGGCTTTCCCTCGCGCAGATCGTCGCCAACGTTCTTGCCCAGTTCAGTGGTTGCGCCCTCGTAGTCAAGAAGGTCGTCGATCAGTTGAAAGGATGTACCGAGCGCACGACCGTAGGCGGCGCACGAGGCCTCCACCTCGGCGCTGGCATCCGACAGCACCGCACCGAGGCGGGCGCTCGCTTCGAACAGTTTGGCTGTCTTGAAGCGAATCACTCGCAGGTAGTCATCCACAGACAGATCGGGGTCGTGCATGTTCATCAGTTGAAGAACCTCTCCCTCCGCGATCACGTTGGTCGCGTCGGCCAGGATTTCGAGGACGCGCATCCGGTTCACCGACACCATCATCTGGAATGCGCGGGAGTAGACGAAGTCTCCGACGAGTACGCTTGCCGCATTGCCGAACAAGGCGTTCGCAGTCTGACGCCCTCGACGCAATGCAGATTCGTCGACCACGTCGTCATGGAGCAGGGTGGCCGTGTGAATGAACTCAACCGTCGCTGCCAACTCAAAACGCTCCGGGCCGTTGAACCCGAGCGCACTTGAGAACAAGAGGACGAGCATCGGGCGGATCCGTTTTCCTCCGGCGCTGATGATGTAGTGGGCAATCTGGTCGATCATCGCCACATCAGAGGCCAGCCGGCGCTGGATGACGGCGTCCACCTGACGCATGTCGTCGGCCATCATCGCTGCGGCCTGAAAACGCGCAGGCGCGGGCCCGGGTGAAGGCGATGACGCTGTTCTCGGATATGTTTGGGTGTGCACGCTGCGCTCAGTCTATTGGCCACGATTATAGAAAGAGCGGTGCCGTCGAGGGGCCGCACTGGCACATCCATCGAGCCGTGCTAAAATTTAGGGCTCTGCGCGAATTGCGAGGGCGCTGCACGGGACAATAGCCGGTGCCGGCGTATTTACTGAAAGGGCTGATATGTACGCGGTCATAAAAACCGGCGGCAAGCAATACAAGGTTGCTGCAGGCGAAAAGATCAAAATAGAACAGATTGCTGCGGATGTTGGCCAAGAGATCACGATCGACCAG
>Ga0123337_10001300_pt1 | contig 33024 bp, 32 predicted proteins | sample frozenSSSSmetaG_FD_89792 | JGI IMG/M metagenome (GOLD analysis project Ga0123337, IMG submission 89792) | Glacier valley bacterial and archeal communities from Borup Fiord, Nunavut, Canada, to study Microbial Dark Matter (Phase II) -... | ecosystem: Environmental > Aquatic > Freshwater > Ice >...
ATGGTTCTCCATGACCCATTGTTTCCTGATAATTTTGATTCTGAAAAGGCTTTGAAAGAAGAATGCTTCCAAGTAATCCAGACTCAACTCGCCCTAGACAATTTAAACACATGAAATCGAGCAAGGACCAAGAGTTATAAAGAAGAATGATTTGCAGAATTGCGAGATTCCTCCCGATAGCTATCGGGATGGCCTTTAAAAAACAATTTATAATCATATGAAAATAGATACTAATTCAATCAAGAAAATCGCGCACTTAGCGAGGCTGGAATTTGACGAAAGCAGTGCTGAGAAAATGTCGAAGGACATGAGTCAAATTCTCGACTGGGTAGAAAAATTGGATGAAATTGATACAGACAATATAGAGCCTCTGACCACCATGTCATCCGAAGTGAATGTGATGCGTGAGGATAAAGTAGGCCATCAACTGGACCATGAATCTGGGCTTAAAAACGCCCCTAAAAGAGATTCTGACTACTTCCGAGTACCTAAAGTAATGGAATAGCACTTTTGAAAAACACATTGAAAACCTCCCTAGTATTTAAAATCTTAGCCCTCCTATTCATAATTTCAGGAGGGCTTTTTGCGCTTTATTACCTGATTTTTGACCCTCAACCTTATATCAATATTCAGGCAGGCTCATTTCTGGATACCATTGCAATCCCATTTGACTGGGTTCAGATTGGACCTATTTCCTTTCCGATTAAAGTAGATAATTACCTGGTTTTCCAGGAATTCCAAGCTTTAGCCCCTGAAATCCATCTAACCGAATCCTATATCTATGCCGGCATAGTCTGGCTGGGAGTAGTTTCAGTTTTGGCTTTGCTTACCGAGTTCAAAAAAGTGTTCTTCATTGTTGGTGGCATTATTTGGATAGCACTGCTCACGCTAAGTAATTTTAATGGCCTAAATATCGGAGGCCAAAGTGCTAATTATCCCCTGATCATTCTTCTTACAGGGACACTGGTTCCGTTGATCTATTTTCACCTTTGGGGCCAAAAAACACATCTAGCAATCAAATGGATAACGATTTTTGCAGGGACATTTTCTGCTCTTGCTATACTTATCACTCAAAGCCCAATAACAAGTCCAGAAATCTATCTTGCTGAGCACAGTCTTACTATTGGTTTTTGTCTAGCACTTGCTTGGATATTTTGGAACGGTCACGGAATAATTTCCGGGATTTACATTTTGCTTGCCAGAGCAAATCGTAATCTCAATGTGAACATAACTGTTCAAATCAGCTTCATAGCTTTGATTTATTTAGTCACACTTTTCATTCTTCTCCTGGACTTGCAGGGAGATTTAAATTTTCCATTCCCGGTATTTTCCGCACTATTCCTCCTAATACCTCTAGGGATACTTGGATGGATTTCTGTTGGAGAAAAAGTAGATCAAAGTGAGGAGCTAGTGTCAACTTCTGCTGTCATTAAAGCACTTCATTTAATTGGATTCGGTCTCTCATTATGGCTTGTTTGGAAATTGAAACTCTCAGGAAATCAACCTGGGGAAGAACTTTTTAAACATCTTCTTGTGTATTCGCAGTTTGGGTTCTCTTTATTTTTCTTCATCTACCTAATGGCAAATTTCATGGCGGTCATGAACTCAGGTAAGGCGATTGATAAAATAATTTACAAACCATATTCACTTGTCTATTATCATGTTAGGATAGGTGGATTAATTACAATTCTTGTCATTACAACTTATGCTGAGGGAATAGTAGGAGTTCAGGCTAACGGTATGACGAGTAATATTCTTGCGGATTATTACTATCAAATTGACAAGAAACTTGAGGCCAGTATTTTATACGAAAATGCTTGGATGCGCTACCGCAAAAACCCTAAAGCCAAGTTTGCTACTGCCAAATTACTGTTGGATCTGAAGCAGCCTACGTTGGCAAAGCAGAATTTGGAAGAAAGTATTACAGAAGCCCCACAAGTAGATAATATTTTGCTTTTGAGCGAAAGACTTCACTTGGAAAACAAAGTGTTTGATGCGATATATTATTTGGAAAAAGGTCTCACTATTTTTCCAAACGAGCCACACTTGGTTAACAATCTAAGTTTGCTTTATACCAAGGTCAACAAGTCAGCTGAAGCATTGGAATTGATGTCTCAGTCCGAAAGTGATGATCCAGTTTTGAATTCTAACCTGACCGCTTTAAAAACCAAGCTTGGGCAGCCAGAAGTCAATTTAACTGAACCGTTAGATTTGATCTCGCAACTCAATCAACTTGCAGCATCAAATGCCTTGGCCAATATTCCTTCAGAAGAACTGGTCCAATCCATTAAAAGAAAATTGCAGGATGAGACCTCTCCTATGCTTGTCAATGCAGGATGGAGAAACCTGATGTCTGAGATCAACAGAAATGATCCCAATTCAGATCTTGTGTTTTTAGATAGTCTGGGGCAAAAACCTGAAATGCTAGACTACCTAATGTCACTTCAAGAAACCGCCGTAATTAGAAGTTTGGCGGCTGGAAGAGTGACTGAGGCGGTGAAAAACCTAAATGGTTTGGCCTTTAGAAACCCAAATGATGCTGCATACTATTTGCAGCTTTCGGGAAGTATTTTATCTCAAAACCTGGATTTTCAAAAAGCAGCCAATGAATTTATAGCTGCCGAGGACAAAGGTTTTCAAGGATTCAGCACACATCACTGGAGTATCTTTGGACTGGCAGGAATGCCTGAAAAAGCAGTAGAAATTCGAGAAAAATATCAAATTCGACTCCCTAGCTACGTATCGAATCAGGACACTACTATTCATGAGTATTTGAATATAATCGGTCGTTTTCACCAGACATTGCCACAAAAAATACTGCTTCAATGGCGGACACTTCCTGAAAATGAATTGAAAACGGACATAGCAATTCGTCTAATTGTATTCAAAGCACATGGCCTAGCATCAGCAGATTTAAAAGAATTAGAAAAATATATTGCGGACATAATTGGCCCGCAAGAACAACTTAAAGCATTCGTAAACAATCCAGACCTGAAGAATATCGATGCTGTGAATTCATTTATTTCATGGGTAAAGGCTAGCAATGAACTTACTGCAAATCCATACCTTAGTCCATTGATAATTAGCGCAGTAGATATAAATACTGATCCACTTACTCAATACGAAATATTAAATGCAGCTACTGAATTTAATCAAGATCCCATCCTTTGGATAAAAAAAATCAAGGCAGCCAGAGAGAGTGGACTTGATACTTATGCGAATGAATCCTTAGAGATTTTAAAACAATGGGTAAGTCCAGCAGAGCTTGAACTCCTCCAAAACATGAACTATTGAATTCCATTAACGTTTTTTGTGTAAGCGGAAATTTATTTTCTATCCCAAAATATTAACTTTAGCAAAACCCCCAGCCATGACGAAAATTATAGAAACCAACGAAATCAACAAAACATACAGAATGGGTTCTGAAATTATTCAAGCACTCAAGTCTGTCTCCATTTCAGTAGATAAAGGAGAATATGTAGCTTTCATGGGGCCTTCTGGTTCGGGAAAATCAACGTTGATGAATATCATTGGCTGTCTAGACACACCTACTTCTGGTACTTATGTCTTAAATAATAAGGATGTATCTGACATGACCGAGAATGAATTGGCAGAAATTAGAAATAAAGAAATTGGATTTGTATTTCAGACGTTCAACCTTCTGCCTAGAGCAAGCTGCCTAGAAAACGTAGCGCTTCCATTGGTCTACGCAGGTATGAGCAAATCTGATCGAGAAGATATTGCTTTTCAAGCTCTATCAAATGTAGGACTTGGAGATAGAACTAAGCACCGCCCAAATGAGCTTTCAGGTGGTCAGAGGCAGCGTGTAGCGATTGCCAGAGCCTTAGTAAATACTCCAAGTATTATCCTTGCCGATGAGCCAACAGGTAACTTGGATTCAAAGACATCTCACGATATCATGGAACTTTTCCATGATTTACACTCCAAAGACAACACCATAATCATGGTAACGCACGAAGATGACATTGCACATTACGCACACCGAATCGTAAGATTGCGCGATGGATTGGTAGAATCGGACACAGTAAACCCGAATCCTACCAGAGGAATTGCAATGCACGCCTAATCACACCTTATAATTTCAAATAGATTCTTATTTTTGTCCCAAGGGAATCAAGGACAAAAAGATGAAAATCTATACGAAAACAGGAGACGAAGGACAAACCTCACTATTGGGAGGAACGAGAGTTCCTAAATTCGATATAAGAATCGATGCTTATGGCACCGTGGACGAGCTTAATTCGTACATTGGAATGCTCCGAGATCAAGAGGTTAATTGGATGAGAGCTGAAGTTTTGAAGGAAATTCAAGACAGGCTATTCATTATTGGTGCAGATCTGGCCACAGACCCTGCCAAGCAGAATGTAAAAAAGCCTGATTTGCTGGAAACTGACATTGAAATGCTGGAAAAGCAAATCGATGAAATGGAAAAACCACTTCCTCCTCTGAAATCGTTTATACTTCCCGGTGGTCATCCTTCTGTTTCTTTTGGCCATCTGGCCAGGACAGTCTGCAGGAGATGCGAAAGAATAGTAACCGAGCTGGCAGCTATGGAAGAAGTCTCCGAATTAGTCATTCAATACCTTAACAGGCTTTCTGACTACCTCTTTGTGCTATGCAGAAAGATGGCTCAAGAACTTAATGTAAATGAAGTAATCTGGAATCCCAGAAAATAATTAATAGCTACCTTGGCTCAGCCAGATTAAAGGCAAAACAAATGAAGACACAACTTGCCCTACCGATAACTAAAGTTCAGAACTCTAGATTAGCGGAAACAGACTTTTCCAACTTAGTATTTGGACGCACGATCAGCGATCACATGTTTGTGGCGGATTACAAAAATGGTGAATGGTCTGATCTTAAAATTGTGCCTTACGCACCACTTAGTTTAAATCCAGCGAACGCAACACTTCACTATGGACAGTCAATTTTTGAAGGATTAAAAGCCTACAAAAATGATGAAGGAAAAGTCATTGTCTTTCGTGCGGATGCGAACTGGAGACGATTGAATGAATCAGCCGAAAGAATGTGCATGCCTTACCTTCCTGAGGAAATCTTTATGGAAGGAATGACCCAACTGCTAGATCTCGAAAGAGACTGGGTACCTACTGCTAAAGGAGCATCGCTTTATGTGAGGCCTTACATGTTTGCTACGGATGATTACATCGGGGTTAAACCTTCTGATACTTACAAATTCATCATTTTCACTTGTCCGGTAGGAAACTATTACAACAAACCAGTAAGTGTAAAAGTAGAAACCACTTTTACCCGAGCTACTGAAGGTGGTACTGGAGCTGCAAAAACAGCTGGTAACTATGCCGCTTCACTTTATCCTGCACGCCAAGCTCAAATGGCTGGTTACGACCAACTTCTATGGACTGATGGGAAGTCTCACAGCAAAATCGAAGAGAGTGGGACTATGAATATCATGTTCAAAATCAACGGCAAGCTGATCACTGCACCTACGAATACAGGAACCATCCTGAAAGGTATCACCAGAGATTCTGTCATTCAATTGGCAAAGGATTGGAATGAACCTTTGGAAGAAAGATTCCTAACCGTTTCAGAACTCGAGACAGCCTTAAATGACGGATCACTGGAAGAAGCTTTTGGTACTGGAACAGCTGCGACTATCGCTCATGTACAGCGAATCAATGTAAATGGCAAAGATTACATGCTTCCTGCAAAATCTGAGGACGCATTTTCCTTTAGAGTTCTAGCTGAGCTGGATGGTATTAAACATGCTGAAATAGCCGATCCACATAATTGGATCATAACTATCTAAAAAATTGGTTTCTAACTAGCAAAAAAAGGCTGTCTATTCGAAATAGACAGCCTTTTTTTATTCTGTAAGAACTGGAGTATGGACACTCAATATTTTAAGTTTTTTGAGGCCTCCAGGCAATGTACATTCAATCTCCATTCCTTCTTGAAAACCAATCATAGCAACCCCCAAAGGTGAAAGTATGGACAGCCTTTTTTCAGCAATATTACCAAACTTGGGCATTGTCAATTGGAATTTCAAAAGTTGGCCAGAAGCTACATCCTGAACTTCAAAATGAGAATTGATTCGAATTACATGAGAATCGATTTTAGATTCAGGAACGAGTTTGGCTTTTTCAATTTCTCTTGCCAACAAAGAGATCTCTTTGGTAATCAAATGAGAAGGTGTATTGACTATCAAGTCCTTAATAGTATTATAATCTGATTTTGTGAGTATAGGCTTCATATTTTTCTGAAATAAGTAAGTGAACCCGGCACAAATAGTACAGGGTGAAGGATAGTGAGAAGACTGGTAAATTGCCCTCCTTAGGTAATACTAAAAATCACTGAGGGCTAAGAAATAAAGGCTTTGTTCTTTTGGCAAAACACACAAATGTCCGGGCCAATAGCTGAAGCTACAGGAAATTTACCGAAGGATTTATATGACAGTTGAGGTTCCAAGCAAGGCCAGATTTTAAAAAATAGCAAAATCTTAATTGATCGCTATTTGTATAACTTATACCACTTACGTTACTCAGGGATTAAGGTTGAAAATTCAACGAAAAAATCAGCCAAATACCTGTAATGTTCATGCTGAGAGACACTTTAGCCTCAAGTCAAATTCAATACTTATCTAACTTTTCCAATTCCAATAATCATCTTCCCATTCCAATTCCTCTTGACCAGCAGCATTGTGTTGATCTACCATCGCCAATTGCTCAGGACTAGCTACTTCTTGAATTTCATTGAAAAGGATACGTTCTTCAAATCGTATATGTTTTTCTAAAGCGATCTGAATATAATTCAAAAATTCAAAGTCCATATCTTCTTGTGAAAACAACTTTTTTAACTCAGCATGTTCGGCTAGTGCTTGTTGAATTAATTCATTTTCCTTGCCCAAAATTGGAAATACAAATTCTTCCTCCTCTGCAAAATGAAATTCTAAATGTGAATTCCAGAACCAAGCAGCATGAGCTTCCATTCTGCTGGTATCTATGCCCCGCTTTACTCCGGATCTGATTTTCCAACAGAACAATAAGCCGTGATGATGATCACGACTTAAAGGTTGAAGTGCTACATGTCTTTTTATCGGTAGATTAGGCATAGACTAGGGATTTCTCCAGTTCAATTGCTTTAGGAAATAAAATATTGTTCTCGAGATGAATATGCAGATGCAGATCCTGTTCAAATTCCTTCAATAGCGAGAAGGTAACCATATATGTGGTACAAGCACCTAGTGGAGGAGTGTAATCATTGGTCAGCTCAGCAATTTTTCTAAATCGCTCTCCTTCCGCTTCATGCTCATCCATCATCATAGCTACTGGATTGGCCACTGTCCCAAAATGACCAGGAGTCAATTCCGTTTTTTCTTCAGACGCTTCAACCAGTTTTTTGACGAAAGGAAATAAAATAAACTCTTCTTTCTTCATGTGTGCAGTAAGTTCTCCAGCCGACCCTAGAAATAACTCTTCTACCTCCAATAACTCAGGATGCAAATCACCATGTACTTTCACGATTTTAGCAAGCATAGGCTTGATCTCAGTGATTCTAGATTCCACATAACGATGGTGTTTTTTCTCGATATAAGTAGCCAAAAGGTCTAGCGGCCAAGAGTTAAAATCAGTGGATGATGCTTCATCTGATTTAGATGCCGCTTTCAATTCTTCGATAAGCTGATTGATGTTTACACTTTTTTTGGCACAGGCCTCTTCGATAGTTCTATTGCCTTGACAGCAAAAGTCAATTTTGTTTTGCTGAAAAACAGTGGCAAAACGGTAATCTTGAGCTACCAATTCGCCGATGATAGAGTTGCTTGTAGGAGTCATAATTAGTTTGATTTAAAGTGTTTAATTCCGAATAGTATGAGAGATGCCACCTTGAAAACTTCCATTGCTACATAGTAAAAATGAAGATTGGAGGCTGGGACTGGTTGATCTGTGATGTACAATTCTGCACGCGCATCAAGGGCTGGCAGTGTCCATAAGGTTTGAATGATCAGTAGAATAAGAGCTAATCCAAATACGAGAGTTTTTAGCGAAAGCCATTTTTCTTTCACCATAAATCCACTCATTAAGATTGCTAATGCAAAAACCCACTCTACTTTGTTCAATGCTTCAAAAACCAATCTCCCAATACCTAGTCCCAAGGGAAGCGTAATTCCCGGCGCACTGAACTTTAACCATGCTTCCATAAAGCTGATAGCACACACAAATCCAAGCCAGAGAAAGGTGGATATTAGAGAAATGGGGTTTTTAACACTGGACATATTTCTTGTATGAGGTAATTTCATATTTAAGATAATTTTGTCTTAAATAGAGTAAAATTTTTTTAGCGCATTAAAATGGACTTACCAGACTTTAGTCCTTCTGCCAATTCCAAAATAGAAGTGGAATTAAGCATATCCTTAAGATCAGCTCTGATTTGGACAAACTTATAATGCATTGGACAAGGCTGTTCATCATCACATTCCTTAAGCCCCAGACCACAACCATTGAAAATAGAATCGCCATCAATGGCTGTGACGATGTCAATCATCTTAATTTGATCCATACGATGTCTGTCGATGTAGAAACCTCCATATGGTCCAGTGATAGATTGAACAATACCCACTTTCACCAAGGCACCTACAATTTTGGCTGTGAAAGCCACCGGTGAGTCAATATGCTCCACCACCTCCCCTATCTTCACACGTCTCTCGAGCATGGACTGAGAGGCTATATAAATGATTGCTTTAATTCCGTATTCAGTGGCTTTTGAAAACATTGCTTGTCTTTAATTATCCAAATGTAAGTGATCTTTTTTATTTAAGACAATTTTATCTTAAATAAAAACACAAACCTCAACGGGAGTAAATCAGCCCAAGATTTCGTTTTACAGATGTCTTAGTTAAATAATATCCTTACTTGTCCAAAATTCTGGAATACATACCATGATCTTTCCCCATTTTGTTTTTATTTAGTACCATGAAAAGCATTCTAGTCCTTTTTCTGATTTTCACAGCCTCTCTGTCCTCCTTTGCTCAAAAGACAGATTTCATTATTCTGAAAAGAGGAGCAAAACAAAAATCTCAAATTCGTTATTACCCCGGTGAAACCATCACCTACAAAAGCACAAAAATTGACTACTTCGTCACGGATGTAATCAAGAGCATAGATAATAATTTCATCTACCTCAGCGAAAATATTCTTTCGCCTGAGACTATTACAGAAGTAGATATTCGAGATAAAGACCGTAGAAATGGCACTTTAAGTGCGCTGAATGTACTAACCATTGGGGCTGGCGCAATATTGCTGGGCGCTGAATCTATTAACAGTATATATCACGAACAAGAGTTTTCAATAAGTAGCGGTGTGGGACTTGCCTCAGGAATTTTATTAGGAACTGGTATTGCTTTGCTACCGTTACGCTACAAAACATTTAAGAATACAGGCCGAAATAAGATTCAGCTTATCCAAATGAGAATGGATTAATGGATGATTACTGGTATAAACAGATATTATTTCGGACTTTTGCACCCTAAATTTTAACCTAGACAGATGACTTCAGAACAACTGAAAGACTTGAAAGCCCGCACATCGGCTTTGAGGAGGTATCTTTGACTACGATCGTAAGATTGAAGAAATAGAAGACCTAGAGGCCATATCGGCCCAGCCTGACTTTTGGAATAACCCAGAAGAGGCAGAAAAAAGCATGAAACAGATTCAAGCAAGAAAAACTTGGACAAGTTCATTTGAATCACTCAATAAGCTCATCGAGGATCTCGACGTATTGTATGAGTTCTATAGCGCAGGTGAGGTTTCTGAAGAAGAAATCAAAACTGAATACACCAAAGCTGAGACGGAGGTACAGGAGCTGGAACTTAAGAAAATGCTCTCTTCGGAAGAAGATCAGCTGAATGCAGTATTAGAAATCAATCCTGGAGCAGGCGGAACAGAAAGTAACGACTGGGCTTCTATCCTCATGAGAATGTATATCATGTGGGGCGAGAAAAATGGCTATAAAGTTCGTGAAGTGGACATGCAGCCAGGGGAAGTTGCCGGTATCAAATCCTGTACACTGGAATTTGAAGGTCCACTAGCTTATGGATTTTTGAAATCCGAGACTGGTGTTCACCGCTTAGTTCGAATCTCTCCATTCGATTCAGGAGGAAGAAGACATACTTCTTTTGCCTCAGTGTATGCTTACCCAGAAGTAGATGATTCGATAGAAATCGAAATCAATCCTGCAGATGTGGAATTGCATACCTCTAGATCAGGTGGTGCAGGTGGACAGAACGTGAACAAGGTGGAAACCAAAGTTCAATTGACTCACAAGCCTACTGGAATCGTGGTGGTTTGTCAGATTGAGCGTTCTCAACTTGCAAACAGAGAGAAAGCCATGCAAATGCTTAAATCTCGCTTGTTTCAGATGGAATTGGAAAAGAGAAATGCAGAAATCGCAAAGATCGAATCTTCCAAGATGCGTGTAGATTTTGGTTCACAGATTCGAAATTATGTACTCCATCCCTATAAACTAGTGAAGGATAACCGGACGAATTTTGAGACTTCTGACACGCAGCACGTGCTCGATGGAGGATTAAATGGTTTTATGAAAGCATTCTTGCTCGCGCAAAGCGAAGAGCAAGTAAAAAAAGACTAATACTAGAGGCCAGGATTAATTTCTGGCCTTTTTCCTTACACAAGCTTTTTATGAAAATACGGGCCTCATTTTTTTCAGTAGATTTTTCGCTACTCTGCCTGAGCTCGTTCTTATTTTTTTCATCTTTTAACATGATTATCCCGGAGCTTCCGGATTACCTTACCTCATTAGGCGGAGAAGATTACAAGGGTTTTATCATTGCTTTATTTACACTATCAGCGGGGCTTTCCAGACCATTTAGCGGAAAGCTTGCAGATAAAATCGGAAGAATTCCTGTAATGATGATTGGAGCAAGTGTATGCTTCGTAGTCGGAATGCTATATCCCCTCCTCAGTTTTGTAAGTGGATTTTTATTTTTGCGATTTGCACATGGATTCTCTACAGGCTTCACTCCCACTGGAGCTTCAGCTTATGTTGCAGACATTGTTCCTTATCAGAAGCGAGGCGAAGCTATGGGCTTATTTTCGCTTTTCGGGTCTATGGGAATGGCAGCCGGACCTGCCATAGGCGGATGGCTAGGTACATTCTTTTCTATAGAGACAGTTTTCTATGTTTCTGCTTTTACGGCTATATTTTCTATCCTAATTCTACTAAAGCTAAAAGAAACCCTTCCAAACAAAGAGAAGATTTCATGGAAAATGTTGCAACTAAAAAAGCATGAAATTATTGAAAAGCGAGTGCTTGTGCCTTCTGGGATTCTATTCCTTTGTTGCTTCTCTTTTGGGGTAGTTCTTACTATTATCCCAGATTTCTCTACCTACTTAGGCATTGAAAACAAAGGGCTATTCTTTGGAGTGTTTACACTTTCTTCATTAGGAATCAGGTTATTAGCCGGCAAAATATCTGATCGTTATGGCAGAGTGCCAGTAATGCGAGCTGCCAGCGCTACTTTAATTTGCGCAATGGTTTTGATTGCTTTTGCAGAAACCAAATTTGCCTTGCTGGGATCAGGTGTTCTTTTTGGATGTGCAGTAGGAATGTACAGCCCTACCACGGCGGCATGGGTCATAGATCTGTCATTGGACAAATTCCGTGGACGTGCACTAGCAACGATGTATATTGCTTTAGAAGCCGGAATAGGCATAGGAGCACTTACTTCAGGATTTCTTTTCGCAAATAGTGCAGACAACTTCCGCTTGGTATTCCTAACCAGCGCGGGTTTTGCTGGGCTTGCGTTCATTTTTCTGCTTTTTATCAAAAGGGAAAACCGAATACCTGAGACTGCTTAATATCCAAGGTATTTATTTACCCGTGGAATTGAAAAGATCTCTTTCTGGCGACCATTGTAATAAATCACTTTTTTGCCATCAAATAAGGCACCTTCTTCCAGCATGATTCTCACATCTTTATTCCATTCCTGCACAAAAACTACAGCATTCAATTCGATAGCATAGCCAGTATTAGCGTGAAGTGGAAAGTCACCAGCTCCAGGCGTATCGCCTTGATTATCCCACATGCCTATCGTTGGGCCAGCGGAATGCCCATAAAAGCCTAAAGGATGCGTATAGATACTTCCACGAATTCCTTCTGCATCCAGCACTTTACGGGAAGCTCTGAGAATTTCATTACCTGTTTTCCCTGCTACAAAATTGGAAGTCAAGATATCCTGAACTCTATTTCCTTGGTCAAAAGCTTTGCTTAAATACGCTGGAACTTCAGTCTCGCCTGCTTTTAGCACATAAGCCATTTCCTGTGTATCTGTATTTAATCTGAGATAAGTAATCCCAAAATCCACATGCAGCAAATCACCCGGCAAAATCACTGACTCAGGGGACTTGGTTGCAAAGTTTCTGTTTTGCTCATTGTTTGCAGGATCTGCACGCTGAATATCCACAGATGGATGAAACCAAGTGTCTAATTTCAACTCTTTGATTTTCTCTCTATACCACCAGACCACATCTTCTGTAGTAGTCACACCAGGTGTGATCACCACTTCAGAAAGCCCTTGACTCACTATGGAATGTGCGATTTCCTGAATATGCTTGTAAGTGGCCATTTCAGGCTGAGTTCTAGTTTCTAACCAGCGAACAGCAAGTGTTTGTGCAGAAACTACATTAGACTGAAGATTTTGAGGCAAATATTCTAAAAACACTTGGTGCTCATTGGTGGTCAAACCGTCTGCATGTCCATAATCCTTTGCGTAATTCAGCCCTATTTTCTTCGGGTTTTTTGATAAAATCAATTCCATCAATGCCTTCCACTGATCAGGCTGAGTCTCGGGATCCCAAGCTCTTTTGAAAGATTTCCCTACATCATATCTTGCCACAGCGTACGTTTCCGCAGGAACATTTGCCGAAGGCTGATACATCACCAGAATCGTTCTCCTCCTCGCCGCCATCCACGTAGCAGGAAGCATGGTACGGATCACTGGGTCTTCATTATATTCCCTGGATATCACCACCCACATATCTACTCCAGTTTCAGTCATTAGACTTGGAAGCAAGTTCTGAATACGGTATTCCAACCAGCTATCTATCACCTCAGCTTGTTCGCGCTGCGTCAGAACGGCCAAATCTTGGGAAGAACTTAGATTAGAAATTAGGAATAAAGAGAATACGAAGAGTAGCTTTTTCATCATATGAGGATGGATTAGTCCTGAATATAAAACAATATGATTATCCGTAATCATGCCAGCAGCCAATTTTTCTTTGCTCACCCGGTCAGACGACCGAAGACGGGTGACCGAAGTGGCCTCAATGTTTGAGTTAACCATACCCTATTTTGCTTTTGACCCTTACTGGCAGAAAAACGGATATACAAATGAAACAAAAAGTATAATTAGGAAGAACGATTCTAGTCAAGAACTCTTAGGCTGTGACAGTCGGATTATTAGAAGCGATCATACGATTACTCAATTTATAAAAGCGGTAAAATAGCACTATAGCAGTTATACTAAGTCCAATTAATAAACCGTACCAAATTCCCTTTTCAGCCATGCCTAGCTCAAAAGCTAAGAAGTAACCTAAAGGAAGGCCAATTACCCAATAAGCCACTAGTGTAATTATTGTTGGAAACTGCACATCTTCCATACCCCTCAATACTCCCAAACCAGCAACCTGAATACCATCTGAAAGCTGGAACATTCCAGCAATTATTAACAAGGAAGCTGACATTGCGACTACCTCATCATTATTTATATAGAGTGTAGGTAGGTAGGATCGCATGAGAATAAACACCAAGCCTGTAATAGCCATGAAGACCAGAGCCATTCCAAAAACCACCATTCCTGCTTCACGCATGGTTTTAAAGTTATTTCTCCCAATCTGATTACTTACACGAATCATCCCGGCAGTACTCAGCCCAGAGACCATCATATAGCTAACTGAGGCTAAATTAATAGCAATTTGATGTGCAGCGAGTGCATTTACACCTATCCAGCCCATCATGATGGCAGCAGCACTGAAGGCACTTACTTCGAAAATAAATTGGAACCCCGTAGGGACGCCAATTTTTAAAATTCTATTCAGTAATAAAAACCTCAGCTTACCCAAGCCTAACTGAAGATTAAACACGCTGTATCTTTTGGAACGCAATACATAAAGGCCCATCATGATTGGCATCAGAACTCTGGATATCAACGTAGCTATTCCTGCCCCATTCAACCCCATTTCTGGAAAGCCTAAATTCCCATAGATCAGTACCCAGTTTAGAAATACATTGACTACGTTACAAAAAATCGTGACGTACATCGCTTGTTTTGTCTGCGAAATCCCTTCTGCCAGCTGCTTAAAGGACTGGAAAATCATGAAAGGCAAAAGTGATGCGGTAATTATATAGAGGTAAGGGATCGTAAGAATCACTACTTCTTCCGGTTGATTTAAGAAATGAAGACCTTGAGATAAACCAATGACCACCACGGTAAGAAGCACTGCCGTGGCAATATTTATCCATAAGCCATGCTGAAACAAATGGCCGATTCGCTTAAACTTACCTTTGCCCTCGGCCACAGAAACCAAAGGCGTAATACCCATTGAAATACCCATTCCAAACATGAGTATCACGAAAAATATACTATTGCCCAAGGATGCTGCCGCCAGTGGAACCGCCCCCATGCGGCCAACCATCATACTATCAGCCACTCCAACTAATACTTGGCCTAACTGGCTCAATACTACCGGGAAAGCCAAAATGAAAGTTGTTTTAAAATGATCTTTAATAGTCATATTATAAGTTTAGAATCCTAGCCGCCTTAAGTATACCGGCAATACTGATTCCGTCTGTAATCTCCCCATTCATCACCATCTCTAAAACTTCGATGAATGGCAATTTCTTTATTTTAAGAACTTCAGTTTCATCAAACGCTGTATCTCCTTGAGTAAGATCTTCCGCCAAGTAAACGAACCCCACTTCATCCGTCACCGAATTTGAAGTATGAATCTTCAAGATTTCAGTCCATTTCTCAGCGATTAACCCTGTTTCTTCTTTCAATTCGCGTGTAGCGCTTTCCAATTTATCCTCATTCATTGGTCCTCCACCCATAGGAATCTCCCATGCGTACTCATCCAAGGTGTAGCGAAACTGACCTATCAGCCAGGTATTCAAGTATTTGTCAATAGGTATTATGCCCATTGCTCTATTCTTGAAATGCACTTTGCCATAAATCCCTTCGTTGCCTGCAGGATTTATGACATCATGTTGCTCAACTTTAATCCAAGGGTTTTCATATATCGGATTAATCTTGTTGGTTTTCCAGGGGTTTTGTTCCATTTGCTCAAAAAAAAAGGGTGACTTTCGCCACCCTTTATAAGTTAATAAGGCTAGTTAAGCCGGGATAGGCATTACTTTAGAATCCTTGAAAGTAGATAAAATAACCATGGATTGCATGGAATCTACTTCTTTGATTTCTGATACTTTCTCAAGCATCAAATTCTGATATGAGGTAATATCTTTTGCGATAATCTTTAGGATAAAGTCACCTGTACCTGTGATGTGGTGACATTCAATCACTTCAGGAATTATATTGATTTCACGCATGAATGCATCAATATTTCCTTTGTTGTGACCGATCAAGCTCACTAACACAAAAGTGCTAACACCTAATCCTATCTTTTCCGGATCCAGCTTTGCGTGGTAACTCTTTATAATACCGGATTGCTCCAATTTCTTCACCCGTTCCAAAGTCGGAGCTGGAGAAAGTCCAATATCCTTGGACAATTGGGCGTTCGTGATTTTGGCATTAGCCTGAAGGATTTCTAGAATCTTCCTATCGATTTTATCGAATTTTATTCTTAAGCTATGATCCATGATCTCTTGCATTTACAAAATTTTATATGGTGCAAAGTTAATATAATTGATGATTGTTTTAAACCATTCATCAGAATTTTAAAGATGAAATTCAAAATATTATTAATATTTCTAAGCCTTAACACAAACAATCCTTTCAAAATACCTTGCCTCCTGTGGAAAATTCAAATTATCTCCTGTTAGTTAGCTGTTAGTACGTCACTTTTTAAGTTAAAGTTTATTCTTTTTGATATAATCCCGAGCTTCTTGATGAGCGGGATGTTTCCTCTTAGCATACTTCTTCACTTCTTTGAAATACTTCTTTGCCAATGGCTTGTTTTTTTCTTCCGTAGCAAACTTTCCTAATTGCAACAAAGAATGTAGGTAATACCCACTTTCCTGTGATTCAGACTCCTCTCCAAAAGACAAGGTCTTGAGGTAGTATTTTTTGGCTTCTACCCGATCGCCCATACGCTCATTGAACTGTGCGATGTAAAAGGCCGCATATCTCCCACTATTTGATTCGTACCCCGTTTGCTTCGCATCAATTCGTTCCAAAATCTCTTTCGACTGCTCTACTGCTTCTGTCCATCGTCCAACAGCATATAAATGCCTGGCATACGATCTATGGAAATATGGGTTATTTGGGAATTTACTAATCAAATACTCCGAAATCTGTAATGCTTTTAATGGCTCTTTCTCTTCAGATGCATATAGCCTAAACAAAAAATACTGCGCTTCGACTCGTGTATAGAATGCATTACTGGCTACTTGCTCCAGCTGCTGCAGTCCTAGCTTCTTATTCCCCTTCGGGAAAAGTGCCATAATAGGTTTTAAAAGCGGGTAATTTTCCGGAATCCATTGAGAGAAATAATTAAAGAGCGCATCTCCCAAAAGCAACTCTGGATTAAACTCCTCTTCACCCCTACTCAAATCCATATATTTCAGAGCATTTCGTCCTGCCCACGCTGCTTTAGTCCAACTCTTTCTTTCCGAATATAGACGAGCTTGAAAACCGTAACCTGCAGCCAAAAAGAATGCAGCCTCCTTGTTTTCCTCATCTTCGTCAAACATTACCTCTGCTTTTGAGATAGCTCTATCTAAATATTTGACAAAAGTAGCGTCGTACTTTTCATTGGTCACATCCACTTCTATCCTCCACCAATAGCCCAGTGCCACCAAGAATTCCGGCAATGGATGGTTGGGATATTGAATAGCGAGTACAGCATAATCTCGTTCCGCAGTAGGGAAATCAAAATTATACATACTGTTGATCGCCTTAGTAATTCTAAATTGAAGGCCTTTGTCCAGTAGCAAATACTTGGAAGGCGCAAAGATCACAGAATCAGATTCTGCCTCCTGAGCTTGGGCAATCCCAAATCCAGCTAACCAAATACTTAAAATCACAGCAACTCTTGCTAACATATATTTCTTTCTATTTAGACTCCAAAATTAGAGGTATTCCCAAACAAAATTTTAGATTTGGACAAGATTCATCTTAAAAATGGCTAAAACTTTAACTCCAGAAGGACAACGTCTAAAAGAACTAATAGATTTCGACAAACGAATTTATTTTTTAGTATTAGTATTCTTGTTTTTGCTAATAAGGTATCTCACTAACACACTGATCCTTGAAGCTATCCCAGATTACGATAATTTGGAGGCAAGAGGTGATTTTATGATTTTTCATATTTTCAATGCGCTAAATTACCTCTGGACTCCTTTTGCACTACTTTGGAAATTTACTGTCATCTCTTTCCTTTTTTGGCTTGGAGCCTTCCTCATAGGTTACAAAGTGCCCTATAAAGAACTCTGGCAATTTGCACTTATTGCCGAAGTCGTATTTATTTTCCCTGAGTTAGTTCGGCTTTTAGTTTATATTTCTCCGCAAACGGGCGTCACTTATACTGAAATAGATGAATTCAGAGCACTTTCATTGCTATCACTCCTTGGCCCGGGTAATGTTGCTCCACAATTTCATTATGCTTTAGCCACCCTTAATATTTTTGAAATTATATACGGAATTGTATGGCTCTATGGTTTTCATATGATTAGCCGCAGGCCTTTTGGAGAGTGCACTATTGTCGTATTCGTCTCCTATTATATACCTCTGGCGATTTGGCTTACCTGGTATATGATGGTTTATCGAGCTTAACTAATTTGCAAAAAAAAGGGATCAGCGTAAACTGACCCCTCATTAAATATTTACCTACAACTTTACTTAGCGGTATTACATTGCTATCAGTTCCTTAAATATTATATAAACTCCCATTATCAGCACAAACCAACCAAAACCTTTTTTAAGCGCCTTTTCGTTAATTTTTTTGGACAAGGAACTGCCTATGAAAATACCTACAATAGATAATCCTGTGAAAATCAATAGCATATTCCAATCGATCACTTGATTTGAAACATCCCCTAAAAATCCAATTAATGATTTGGCTGCAATGATCAGAAGGGAGGTTCCCACTGCCATTTTCATCGGAAGTTTAGCAAGGAGCACCAGTGCTGGAATTATCAAAAATCCGCCACCCGCGCCTACTAGGCCTGTGATTAAACCTACTACAAGTCCCTCAACTGCAATTAAAGGGATATTAAATTTAACCTCATTTTCCTCTTCAGAATCTTTCTTCCCACTTCCCTTTATCATAGAATAAGAAGCCGCAAGCATTATAATCGCAAAAAATACCATGATGCCTATGCTTTTGGTCACTTGCATTTCCCCCATTGCAAACAATGGATCTGGAAGAGATGGAACAACAAATTTCCGGGTTAAAAAAACAGCAATGAAAGAAGGCACAGCAAATACTAAAGCCGTCTTATAATCAACTAGCTGCTTTCTCATATAGGTAAAAGAACCTACCAACGATGTACTACCTACCACAAATAACGAATAGGCTGTAGCTAAAACCGGATCAATACCTAAAATATAGACGAGTACAGGAACAGTCAAGATTGACCCACCTCCTCCGATAAGACCTAAACTAACTCCAATAATAATCGCCGCCGCATACCCTACTAATGCTATAATTTCCATATTAAATTTTCTTTGATTTGATCTCACAAAAGTACCCGTGATCTCTAAGCTTAGAAGTGACAAATGTTACACTCAATTGTGTTTAGATAAAATGACACTAAATATTTTCAGAAAAATTGAGCAGCCCCTAAATCAAAATAATTCTGACTAGAACTTTCAAGTAACCAATTTATTCCTCTACAATTGACTAAATTAATCTGCGTAAACCAAAGGCAATGAAAATAATTCTTCCTATCGATTTTTCGGACAACTCTCTTAACGCATTGGATTTTGCTATAGCTCTTGCTGGAAAAAGAGATGGTGAAATAATTCTAATTCATGTGATAGAAGCAGTTTTTGATTTTGCTTCACAGGCTTCTGTAGCCATGGAAAGCATGCATCGCGATGCTGAGTCTCTCATGCAAAAAACTGTAGAAAAATATCAGGATTCTACACTAAAGTTTACCACAATTATCAAAGAGGGAACCGCTTCTATTTCTGTAGCTAGACTAGCCAGAGATATCAATGCTACCTTGATAGTAATGGGCACTCAAGGTGCAAGTGGTATTAAGGTTGCACTTATAGGCAGCACCACTATCAATCTAATTAAAGAATCCTCTGTTCCTGTATTAGTCGTTCCGGCAGAATCAAATGCTACAGAAATACGAAAAGTTGCTCTAGCCTTAGAATTTGCAACTCACGAAGAAAAATTCATAGACTGGGTCATCGACATGAGCAAAAGATGGGAAAGAGGAGTTGAATTTGTGCACGTACAAACAGCTAATGATTTTGAAGAAGAGCCTGGCATCAAAAAATTAGAAAAATTTATAGCTACCCATCATCCAGGCTTACCAGTGAAAATCCACACCTTTTATGCAAAAACGCCAGTAGAAGGGTTAGATCAGTTTTTGGAAGAAAATGAAAATGTAATATTAGTCATGTGTCATGAACACAAAAATCTCTGGGAGCAAGTCCTAAGTCGAAGTCAAACGATAGAAATGGTGTTCCACTCTAAAGTCCCTCTTCTCGTAATGACTTGATTACTTACTGATCAATTCCTCAAAATCATCTCGTATATAGATTACATTTCTCCCCAATTCTATCCATTTCTTTTTCTCTAATTGCTTTAATAGACGTGACACCACCTCCCTTGAAGTGGTGAGTTCATTAGCAATTTCCTGATGTGTGGTATGAAGCTCGTTAGTTTTATGCTGCTTCATTTTAGTGACAATGTACTTCATCAGACGTTCATCCATTCGCTTAAAGGCAACTGCATCTAGCGCAACAAGCATTTCCTGAAAACGACTTTGATATGTATTTGAGACAAAATCTTTCCACTGCTTAAACTCACTGGAAAACTGATCAATAGCTGTAATAGGAATAGCGATAATAGTAGAATCTTCCTCCACAACTGCTTTAATCTCACTAGGCTTGGAAGCCGAACAACAAGTCAAGGACAACGCGCATGTCTCACCAGCATCCAAATAATAAAGAAACAATTCTCTTCCTTCATTATCCATTCTGGATATTTTGATCGAACCATCCAACACGATTGGAACCATCTTCACAAATTGCCCTGGCTCCATCATCACTTTACCAGCCTGCAAATTCATAATTTGTCCTTTAGCTAAAATTTGTTCCAACAATGCAGGATCAGTGAAATTTGGGAGTGCTTCCTGTAGTTCTTCTTTAGTCATATCGTAATAAAGTGAGGCTAAATTAATAGATCAAGAAATTTTCTTTAAGTGATTTATATCACAATTACACAAATAAATACTTCCATAGAAACTTGGGAGATTTTTCAATAGTGTATTTTCTCTTGGCATATTACCTTAATTGCTTTAGATATCTAGCTCCTTACTTCAAAATTTCTCGATATGTAAACGTGCATGCAAACCATACTTGCAGAAATTGCCACATACATTATAGTGAGGTTATAGCTACTGAAGTACTTACTGCCTTTCATGAGAAAAATGGAATTCACTACCGGAAGTGGAACTTGATTTAATATCTGAATTAGCATTGAAGTTACCTATAATTTAAGCCACAATCATGGGAGAGTTTTCAATAAAAAAGCATGCATATTTAAAACATGACAAAAATCTTCTTTATTTTTCTTTAGATTCATTCCAAATAGTTCTATTTTTGCGTTCGGTCAAACGACCAGCACAATCCTATGTTCATAACAGCTGATTCTATACCTGTCACCCGGGCAGCAATTATCCAAGAAATCCTTGATTCTCCTTTGAAAATCAATTTGATGGAACTTGGATTTTTACCTGGAAAAACAATCATTCTCCAACATTCCGCCCCTTTAGGAGGACCTATGGCGTTCAAACTTGAAGAAACCATTCTTGCCTTAAGAAAAACCGAAGCTTCTCTAATAGAAGTACAATTGCTCTGAATTTCATGCCTGAGTCTACCACGCCTTCCCTAGTCAAATCACCAAAGATTGCTATCATCGGCAACCCGAATGTTGGTAAATCGACCATTTTCAATCAACTCACTGGATTAAGCCAAAAAATCGGCAATTATCCTGGAGTAACTGTGGATAAGAAGACGGGTTGGATGAATTACCATGGAAGCAGTTATGAAATCATAGATCTACCAGGCACTTATAGTCTTTATCCCAATTCTGAGGATGAAATCATTGCCCACCGAGTACTGAATGAATTAAGAGAAGAGGAAAGACCTGAGTTTGTATTGATGGTGATTGACTCTTGCCAGCTTTCCCGAGGACTATTTTTAGCAACTCAATTGATTGACTTAGGTCTAAATCTCGCTTTGGTGCTCAACATGGCAGACATCGCAACAAGAAAGCATATAGCGATCAAAAGCTTTGAAATATTCAAAGCTCTTGGTGTACCTATTTTGAGCACGGATGCCCGAGGAGAAAAAGGATTGGATCAGATTAGAGAATTAATTCATCAGCAAAACTTCAGTAAGAAATCGTCTTTTATCAATATCGAGGAAGTAGTTCCTACTGCTTTGCTTTCTGAAGTGAAAGATAAATTCAAGCTTTCAAATTCCTATCAGGCCTATCAGATGCTTCGATTTGGAGAGAAAGACAAATCATTTTCTCTGGATGATAGGAATTGGATAAAAGCTAAACTGGAGGAAACTAAATTTGACCTAGATACAGCGCAACTCGAGGAAACTAAGATTCGATACAGAAAGATTACCACCATAGTTGAAAAGGCCGTAGTAAAAACTCCAGTCATAAAGCAGGAGTATGGAATTGACAAGATTTTACTTCATCCAGTCTTCGGATATCTAATATTCGGAGCGATTTTACTCTTAATTTTTCAAGCCATTTTTGCTTGGGCATCTGTTCCAATGGATATGATTGATGGCTTCTTTGCCGAACTCGCTGGTTCAGTTGCAAATTTTCTACCAGAAGGCCCTCTTTCAAGTTTGATTACTGAAGGGATTATTCCGGGCATCGGAGGAGTAGTAATCTTCATCCCGCAGATTGCCATGCTTTTTGGTTTTCTGGCTATCCTTGAAGACACTGGATATATGTCCAGAGTTGTATTTTTGATGGATCGCTGGATGCGACCATTTGGGCTTCATGGCAAAAGTATAGTCCCCCTTGTTTCAGGTGTAGCTTGTGCGATTCCAGGTGTGATGGCCGCAAGAAACATTGGTAACTGGAAAGAAAAAATCATCACCATTATGGTGACACCTTTGATGAGTTGCTCAGCCAGACTTCCAGTCTATGTCATTCTAATTGGCTTGGTTGTTCCTAATGAAAGGATTTTTGGGTTTATCAACATGCAAGCACTAGCCTTACTATCACTCTATTTATTAGGTGTAGTTGGTGTTTTGCTTACAGCATTACTTTTGAAAAACATTTTAAAAACCAAAGAGAAGAGCTTCCTGATGGTAGAACTTCCTACCTATCGTGCACCACGCTGGCTAGATGTTTTGTTGACTATGTACAATAAGTCAAAAACATTCGTCTTCGAAGCAGGAAAAGTAATACTTGCTATTTCAGTCATTCTTTGGGTATTGGCTTCCTATGGCCCACCTGAGCGCATGGATGCTATCAGAGCAGAAAGCGAAGTAAAGCTAGCTCAAGCTGCGCCAGAGGAAATTCCAGTGATTGAAAACGAAACGGCATCCTTGTTATTGGAAAACTCTTTCATTGGCATAATGGGAAGAGCGATTGAGCCAGCCATCCGTCCCTTAGGATATGATTGGAAAATCGGAATCGCGTTGATCACCTCATTTGCTGCAAGAGAAGTTTTCGTTTCGACAATCGCTACCATTTATAGTATAGGATCAGATACAGAGGATGAACTTACTATCAGACAAAAGCTAAACCAGCAAATCAACCCTGTAACTGGAGATAAAGTCTATAATACAGCAACAGCATTTTCACTTATGGTATTCTATGCCTTTGCGATGCAGTGCATGAGTACACTTGCTGTAGTCTATAGGGAAACTAAAGGATGGAAATGGCCGTTGATTCAAACAGTATACATGACTGCACTGGCGTACTTCTCTGCGCTACTGGTCTATCAAATTCTATCGTAATATGTGGCAGGAAATTCTAGTTGGAGTAATTGTATTAGCAGCATTAGGCTATTTGGTGAAAAAATATTTCTTCAAATCAAAGTCTGAAGCTGGCTGTGACAAGTGCGCCAAACCTTGAATTTTTACTCAAGTAACTTCTTATTAGTAGTTTTTTGATACTTTTAAGCTCATGGGCAAAGTAGCCAAGCAGAGTATTCAAACCACCATTTTTTCGTACTTGGGAGTTGTCATAGGGTATGTCAATGTACTTTGGCTTTATCCCTATGCATTAGATGCTTCTCAATTAGGTACATTCCGGACTATTCAGGATCTGGGCTTATTGTTTGTTCCCTTTGCCCAGCTAGGTGTAGGACATGGTATCACACGCTTTTTCCCACAATTGAAATCCAATCAATCTGCCTTACTGAGCTATGGCTTGGTCTTTTCCATGGTAGGTTTCGCTTTGGTGAGTACAATTTTCCTAGGTTTCAAAACCCAAATCATTGAGTTATTTGCAGTCAACTCCCCTGAGGTAATTGACTTTTTCGGAGTCGTTTTACTGATCACGTTATTCTCGCTACTGAGTAGCATACTGGACGCATATAGTAGGTCCTATGTCAAAGTAGCTGTCCCTACCCTCATGCGTGAAGTTTTCCTTAGACTTCTCACAGGGATTCTAGTAGTATCTTACTTGCTCAAATGGCTTACTTTTCCCCAAGTAATGCAAGGTTTGGTAACTGTATATGGATTTGCCTTTTTGGGGGTTTTGATCTATTTACTTTGGTTGGGAGTTTTAAAATTTGATTTCAGTTGGAGTACATTTCCAAAAGGATTTCGTACATCTTTCATCCAATTCAGTCTAATCACTTTCCTCGCAACCGCAGCTTCCACTTTGATCATGAAGATTGACAGCATCATGGTAAGCTCGATGATCAGTCTTGAAGCAAATGCTATCTACACGATTGCATTCAGTATGGCACTGGTGATAGAATTGCCTAGAAGGGCAATCTCTCAAGTAGTGATGCCAGTCATTGCTGATCATTTTGCTAAAGGAAATCACGAAGAAATCAACAAGCTTTATAAGCAGATTTCAAATCGTCAACTTTATATCTGCTTGTTGCTATTTATTGGAATCTGGTCAAATCTAGATGCTTTGTATTATTTCATCCCAAATCGTGAAATCTACGAAGCAGGTAAATACGTGGTCGTTTTGATTGGTCTTGGTAAACTCTTCGACGTAGTATTTTCCGTAAATGGCGAAATCCTAGTCTTCTCTAAGCATTATCGTTTCAATCTGATTGCTACAATTGGGATGAGTGTTTTAATTATTGGGTTGAATTACCTACTTATTCCTATCTATGGAATCGAAGGTGCTGCTATGGCTTCTGTGGTAGTGATGTTCTTATTCAACCTGGTGAAGTACCTTTTCCTAAAAATCAAATTAGGCTTCGAGCCTTTTTCTACAGAGACAGTGAAGATTATTTTTGTTGGATTTACTGCTTTTACTCCAGGCTATCTCAACTCCGTTTTTCAATCACCACTTCTAAATATCATGCTTACAAGTCTTTTGGTATTTGGCACCTACCTGTTTTTCTCAAGATTGCTGGGTGTAGGAACCGAGGAGTGGGAATGGGTGAAAAATAGAATAAAAAAGTCCGGATCTTAGAGTGTTGCAAACCTCCTACTTGACAAGATTTGAGCTGCCTGTTTACCGCAAACTTCCACTGTTATCCTGACTCTTGCGAGACGAGGTCCCGACTGAATCGGGATGAGGCCTGTTTTTGAGAAGGGCTTCACTCGGTAAATTTGTAATTTGTGAAGTTTGAACATGTCGGCGACCCGGACAGTACAAATATACGATTTATTACACGGCAGGTTGGCAAGTTTGCAGGATGATTCCGATAATGTATAGTTATTAATTCAAAAAAATCTGAACCTCAAGAGCTTAAATCAAAATAAAATTTCATTTAAATACATACTTCAATCGATTGCAATCGTTAATCAACTGAAAAATGAATTTAATCGAAATTTTATTTCACTAAATACCTAAAGTTTTACTCGTTTTACTCTTAAATTTGCATTCCTAAAACCATTGGCGCTTTATGTATTTGATTAAAAAAATGGTCGTTTGCCTAGATCAGACTTCTTTGGATCAAACCCTGATTCAACATGCAGCTTTTATTGCTCAGGTAAATCAAACCAAAAAAATCTACTTCGTAAATGTGATAAAGAATCTAAGCATTCCCAAAGAGGTGCTAGAGGAATTCCCTAATCTGGTAGATAACATGGTCAGTGAGCGCCAAGAAGCCATGGAATCTATGGTTAAAGAGCATTTCCAAAACCCAAAGGGAATCTCTCTAAACTACATAGTAAAGGAAGGGTCTCTCTCTAAAAAAATATTAAAACTTGCCGAGGAAAAATCTGCTGACATGATCTTGATAGGCAGAAAAGTACATCTACCTGGAACTGGGGTTGCTTCTTCAAGATTAGCTAGACGGGCAAGCTGTTCACTACTCATAGTACCAGAAGGCTCAGAGACAAAAATGCAACGCTTGTTAGTGCCAAGCGATTTTTCTGATTATTCTAAGGACGCCTTAGAAGAGGCTATTATGATAGCTGAAAAGCATGGTGGTCTCGAAATTGTATGCCAAAATGTGTTCACAGTCCCTTCTGGCTATCATTATACAGGAAAAAGCTACGAAGAATTTACTCAGATCATGCGCATGCATGCCGAGATTAATTACAAAAAATTCATTCGCAAAATAGACACGAAAGGAAACAAAATCACACCTGTATATACCCAAGACGTCAATGATGATCCGGTGGAAGAAATCGTGGCAAAGGCGAGGGAAATGGGTGCAGATGGGATTATTATAGGAGCTAAAGGCCGAACAGCTGCTACAGCATTATTTATAGGAAGTATGGCTGAGCGTTTAATTCAATACAACGATAGTATTCCACTTTTGGTAACTAGACCTAAAGGCAAGAATGCGGGTATATTAGACTACATCCTTGAAATCTAACAATTTCAATTTCTTACATTTTTTTTAAAGCTGATAATCAACGCTTAATAAGCAATTTCGCATACTCCTCTAAACCATTTTCTATAAATTGGGTCTAAAAGCAGATGAAGAAAAACGGTGATCAGGAAATCCTCCAACTCATCCAAGACCCTACAACAAGGGAGATGGGTTTTAGGCAGCTAATCCTGACTTACCAAAAGAGAGTCTATCACGTGATCAGGAGAATGGTTTTGATACATGAGGATGCGGATGATCTCACCCAGAACACCTTTATTAAGGCTCATCAGTACATCGACAAATTCCAAGGGCAATCAAGTTTATTCACCTGGCTGTACAGAATAGCAACGAATGAATCCCTGACATTCCTAGAAAAGAAGAAAAAGCGACACTTCTTCTCTCTAGATGATCATCAGGAAAAAATGGAGTCTTATATTGATCAGCCTGGAAACATCGATGGTGCCGAAATTCAGCGCTTACTTCAAAAAGCATTGCTCACACTTCCTGATAAGCAGCGGCTAGTGTTTCACTTGAAATATCAAGAAAAGCTTACTTATGAAGAAATGTCTGAAATAACCGGCACTAGCATAGGGGCTCTCAAGGCAAGTTATCACCATGCAGTAAAAAAAATCGAATATTCCTTATCACAAGAATAAACTATTGACCATCAAGCCAGTCTAAACTTATACCATGCAAAAACTTCCAAAAATTCAGGATTTTAAAGCGCCAGAGGGTTATTTCGATAGCCTTCCAGATAAAATAATGGAAGAGATCAAGCCACATAAATCTATTCAATGGATGAAATATGCCGCTGCGGCTGCTATCCTTGTGGTGAGTTTAGGAGTCTGGCAATTTAATTCTTCAAAAACTCAGTTTGAAACTCTATCCATGGATGAGGAAGTAAATTTATTCATCGAAAGTCAATATTGGACTGCAGAGGATGTGCTTTCCATGGTAGATAATCCTGAAGAAATATTGGATCAGATCATTGCCGAAGAAATGGTTTATGAAGTAGATATGGTAGATGAAAATGATCAACATTGGTACTAAAAATTATGAAAAAATATACATTAATAGCAATCATCTTTTTTCTGGCGATAGGAGCTACTAAAGCCCAACGCCCAGGAGAAGGATATGACCGTGAAAAACTGGAGGCTGCAAGAGTAGCTTTTATCACTACTAGATTGGATCTAAAACCAGAACAAGCTCAAAAATTCTGGCCTATCTACAATGTTTTCAATGATTCACGAGAAAAAAGTCTCAGAGAAATGTCTGAATTGGGAAGAGTGCGAGATACTCAATTATCTGAAGCTGAAGCAAAATCAAGACTCACAAGAAAATTCGAAATCGAACGAAAAATGATCGTCGATGAAGAGAAATTTGTAAAAGATCTTTCTAGTGTAATTACCTTTAATCAAATTATTCAGCTGAATGGACTGTCCAGAGAATTTGCTAGACATATCTACCAAAGGCGAAGGGATGATGACAAGAAATAAAAAAAGCGGCTTAAAGCCGCTTTTTTTATTTCTCCCAACGGGTTCAATTTATTATTTCCTTGTTAAAATACTTGTTTATTAGCCCCAATAGTTCATTTTTCCTAATGGGTTTTGAAATAAAATCATTGCATCCTGATTCCATTGCCAATTTTCTGTCACTATCGAAGGCATTGGCTGTTTGTGCAATAATAATCACGTTTTTATTGAATTGGCGTATTTGCCTGGTGGCTTCGTGACCATTCATGTTGGGCATATTAATATCCATCATCACTAAATCGATGTCAAGATTATTCTTACAAGCTTCGAGAGCTTCAACTCCGTCCATCGCTTCTATAATTTCTTTGCTCAACACTTTAATTGCTTTTGTAAGCAGCATTCTTGATATTTTGTCGTCATCGACAATTAATATATTCAGGTTTTTAGCATGATCATTTGCCTCATTATCTGGAACAAGGTTTTCAACAAGGTTTTTCTCTTCCGATTCAGTATGGTATGGAATGGTAAAATAAAATATTGATCCTCCTGCCTTGCCGGCAGGCAGGTTTCCTTCCTCACTTTCCACCCAGATTTTGCCCCCCAATAGTTCTACATACGCTTTTGAAATGGATAGTCCCAACCCTGCTCCCTGATAGGCCATTTTATTGGAAATATCGGCTTGGATAAATCGTTCAAATATAACTTCCTGCCGGTCTTTGGGAACCCCAATGCCCGAGTCTTTTACAAAAAATTCCAATTCTACAGGTTTGCTGTCCGTATTTAGGCGACACCCTAATTCTATAAACCCTTCATTTGTATATTTAATGGCATTTTTAACAAGGTTAGTTAGAATTGCGTAGATTTTCTCACGATCCGTTTTAATGACGGCATCTTTCGAAGCCAAAGATTTTTTAAAGAAAAGTTGCATTCCTTTTTGTTCAACCTCAGGTTTAAAGAAGGTATAAATATATTCGATTTGTTCATTTATATTCGACGCTTTCAAATTAACTTTTGTCAGTCCCGCTTCTATTTTGGAAATATCAACAATGTCATTGATGATATTGAGCATGCGAACGCCGCTTTTCTCTATGATTTTAATATACTCTTGCTGCTGCTTACCAGTAAGATTAGGCTCGTTCAATAAATCGGCAAAGCCTAAAATACCATTCATTGGAGTCCTTATTTCATGCGACATATTGGCAAGAAATGCAGATTTCAGCCGGTCGCTTTCCTCTGCTTTTTCTTTGGCCTTGATGAGTTCTGCTTCCGCTTTTTTTCGTTCAGTAATATCACGGACGAAAGCACAACTAATTTCTTTATCACCAAAATTCACATAATTGGCTCTTATTTCAACAGGTATCAAGCGACCATCTTTCGCTTGCTGTAGGGTTTCAAAAAAGAGTGAACCTTTCTCCCGAAGTTCCGGGAAAAACATTGACCATACTTCTTCATTGTAGTAAGGATCAATATCAGGAACGGAAAGCTCCAGCAGTTCCTGTGGTGTATAGCCAAGCATTAGACATGCCGAATTATTAACATAAACAATTCGGGAATCAGGTTCTATAAATTGAATGGAATCACCGGCACTATCAAAAGCAAATTGAGTTATTCGCAATGCCTCTTCTGTCCGCTTGCGTTCAGTAATATCAATTCCCACACCAATCAGGCAGGGTTTGCCTTCAAAAATTACCCTCGAGCCTTCAAAAAAATATGAAATTTTCTCGTTCGCTTTTGTCAATAAAAGAATTTCTACACCTGCCTTGCCGCTTGTAAATACTGCTTCAATTTTTTCTCCCACTAATTGTTTTTCATCAGCGTCAACCAAATCCAGCGCATGCAGTTGGCTTATTTCTGCGGCACTGTAACCGGAAATGGTTTCGAGATTTTTATTCCAGCGCAAATATTTTCCTGTTTCATCCAACAAATAAAATATTTCCGGCAGGCTATTAATGATGGAATTAGAAAGGTCTCTTTCTTTTATGACTGCTTCTTCGACTTTTTTGCGCTGCTCTTCCTTTTCAAAATTCTCAAGAGCGAAAGAAATATTGTCTGTTATTTCATTAAGTAAAGCAATTTCTCTATCATTAAAGAAGTTGGGTTCAGGAGCATATAAAGTAAATACGCCAATTATTTTCCCGATTTTTTTTATGGGCAACCCAATGGAGGAATAATAACCGCGTTTCAATGCTTCCGTTTTCCATGGAGTCATCTTCGGGTTGTTCTCAATATCATTGGATACACTATATTTTCCTTCGCGAAAGGCCGTACCCGTGGGACCTCTTCCTTCATTCACTTTATCGACAGAAATAGTTTTTATTTTAGAAAGGTATCCGTGCTCTTCGCCCGCATGTGCCACCGGAATTATTTTTTTAGTTTTTTCATCTACCATTCCTATCCACGCCATTCTGAATTTCCCTAGGTCAACGGCAATGTTGCATGCTTTTTTGAGCAGTGTTTGCTCATCAGTAGTGTGCACAATCAGCTGATTAATCTGACTAATTACATAATAGAGGCGGTTGGCTATATTGATTTTTTCTTCAGCTATTTTAAGATTACTATTTGCACTGATTAACTCTACTACCCGTTTTTCTTTTTCTTTGTATTCAAAAGCAAGTTTCTCATCCACTTTAATTTTTTGTAGTTTCGCTTTTGCTTCTTTTAATGCACGGTTAACCTTGAGAGGTAAAGTGAACAGTCTATCTTTAAGGGCAAAATCAGTTGCCCCGTTTCTAATAAGCTCAATAGAATTTTCTTCACCAATGGTTCCTGAAACAAAAATAAACGGGGTGAGAGGCGATAGTTTTTCTTTTATCTCAAAGGCGGCAAGCCCACTAAAAGATGGAATAGAGTAATCGGACAATATAATATCGGGAATAAAGTTTTTGAGCGCATTACGATATTCATCTTCAGTTTGAAGGATTTCTGACAGGTAATTAATCCCACCCTTTTTTAATTCGTATTGAATTAACTCAATATCGTTTGGGTCGTGCTCTACAATTAATATTTTGATTTTACCGATCATTTTTTTGTTTATTGAGGTGGTTGGTTTATTATCAACCAGAATAATCCCAATTCTGAAATTGCTTTCTGAAATTCATTGAAGTCGACCGGTTTAACCACGTAGCTGTTTACTCCCAAAGCATAGCATGCTTGAATATCAGGGTCTTCTTTGGAGGAGGTAAGCACCACCACAGGAATTTTTCTGGTGCGCTCATCTGTTTTTATTCTCCGCAGCACTTCGATGCCGCTTACCTTCGGCATTTTTAAATCGAGCAGAATAACTTTGGGGATGCTCTCCACCTGCCTGCCGGAATATTCTCCTTCGGCAAAAATGAAATCTAATGCTTCGGCTCCATCTTTAAGATGCAAAAGCTTATTGCCTAGATTATTTTTTTTCAATGCACGGATAGTCATCTCGGCATCGCTGGCATTATCTTCCACTAAGAGTACTTCAATTTCCTGTTTCATGATGATATAATTTTAGGTAATGAAAAATAAAAAGTTGCTCCTTCATTCACCTTGCCCTCTGCCCAGATCTTGCCTCTATGTTTGGCAATAATTCTATGAACTATCGCCAGACCAACTCCTGTTCCTTCAAAATCTTTCTGCGAATGCAAGCGTTGAAATACACCAAATAATTTATCTACATAACGAATATCGAAACCCACACCATTATCTGTTACCGAAAAAATAATCTCACCATTCTTCTCTTTCGAAAATATTTCTACAAGCGGATGCTCTTTCTTTGAGGAGTATTTAACTGCGTTTGAAATAAGGTTGAACATAACCTGGCGCATCAAACTATAATCAACCTTTGCGCTATGCAGGTTACCAATCTTTATTTCTGCGTTATGTGCAATAGATTTATTAATATCAACCAGGACTTCTTTTGTCAGTTCATTCATATCAATATTCGATTTCTGAATTTCTTTGCGTCCGAGTCTTGAGAAGGCAAGCAGGTCGTCTATCAGCATTCCCATTTTTGTTGCATTATATTTTATATTGTCTATAAAGCGTTTCGCTTCTGCATCTAATTTAGGGTTGTAATCGTCCTTGAGCATTTGAGCATAACCGTTTACAGCGCGAAGCGGTGCCCGTAAATCGTGTGATACGGAATAGGTAAATGCTTCCAATTCTTTGTTTACTGCTTGCAATTGATCCTCGACGTCTTTTCGCTGGGTTATTTCTGAACGAATGGCCATATATTGATAGGGTATGCCACTTTCATTCAGAAATGGGACAATGGTGGTATCCAACCAATAAAAGGTTCCATCTTTGGCTATATTTTTTACTTCTCCCCTCCATCTTTTACCGCTGGAAATGGTTACCCACAAGTCTTGCATAAATTCTTTAGTATGATAACCGGAATTGATCATACGGTGGTCTTGTCCGATTAACTCTTCCCTGGTGTATTTTGAAATCTTACAGAAATTATTGTTAACCTCCTTTATTATCCCTTTTTGATCAGTAACAGCAACTATCGATGACTCATCCAATGCGTATTTATAATCGGAAATCTGTTTTACTTTTCGCTCCAACTCTTCATTCAATTCAAATAAGGTAATCTCCTGTTGATGTTTGTCAATAAAAAATTTAACCTTATTAATTAATATTTCGGGCTGAAAAGGTTTGGTGATAAAACTGAATGCCCCTTTTTCATATCCTTTAAAAACATTCAAATTATCTGTATAAACCGCGGAGATAAATATAAAAGGCAGATGCGCTGTTTTTTCTTCTTCACGCAGTATACTGGCCAGTTCATAGCCATCCATTTCCGGCATTTGAATATCTAATAATGCCAAAATAAAATCGTGACGTAAGCTTGCCTTGAGTGCATCATTACCACTTGTTGCTTCTACAAGTTCAACGTCCAAGTCTTTAAGAACTTTTCTTAAAGCTTTTAAATTTTCGGGCTTGTCGTCTACTATTAGTATTTTGGGTTTTGTGTTCATAGTTCACAGTTATCGGTTATCAGTTGTCTGTTATCGGTTATCTGTTATCAGTTGTCTGTTTGACTATGCCTGATTTTGGTTGTCACTATTCCGTCTAGTGTCAGGTTAAAGTTTGTGTTTTGGTTTCGTTTTTCTTTCTTGGTTGTTCTGGTGTTCGTGGTTTCAGTTTCAAGGTATAATTG
>Ga0123337_10001302_pt1 | contig 32964 bp, 25 predicted proteins | sample frozenSSSSmetaG_FD_89792 | JGI IMG/M metagenome (GOLD analysis project Ga0123337, IMG submission 89792) | Glacier valley bacterial and archeal communities from Borup Fiord, Nunavut, Canada, to study Microbial Dark Matter (Phase II) -... | ecosystem: Environmental > Aquatic > Freshwater > Ice >...
GTTAGCAAAAGCGCCTGTACCTAATAATAAAAACATTGCGGTCAATCTGATTGAATTTTTCATTTTATCTTAAGTTTAGTTATGTTTTGAATTAATAAACTGATTTTGATTTTCAAATAAACAAACTTTGAGTAAACCCTTAAAATGCAATAGACTATATGGCTAAGTAAAACGACAGAAAGCCCTTTCTTCCTAAAAGTATACAGTTTAAGATAGCCAGAAGGCATAGAATCAAGCCTTGTCGATTAGAAAGCTCTTTTCGTCTACCAACAAGTCTTAACTATCAGGTAATTCTTGAGTTCTACTTTGTTTTTTGTCATTTGAAGTATGTAATCTCAGGAATAGCATTTAGCCTTTGAGCTTGTTTTATTGAACAAATTTTAGTGCTAAAAATGTTGTTTGTCGAGCATTTCAAACGTATTTCTATAGTGTCACAGGCTAATTTTCGCATATTGTGCTTATGCCTTGTTTGAACGCGTTTTCGACAAAGGGCAAAAATAGCATGGGGGCGATTTAAGGCGTTTGAGAATAACTAGTATTAAGCGTACTGTGATAATAGAAATAAATATTTTTTTTTGAATTAGCAGCTGTGGAACGAGCAAATAAAAATTGATAAAAAACGGGTGTAATGTGCCAAGAAGGATTGATTGCTTAATCCAAAATGTCGCAGGTAGCACAATGCCCCATGTCGACGGCTGCTAATACAACATACCAACGGAAAAAATAAACCAGCATAGCATTTCGCCAGGGACAATGATGCTATTCCGGTTAAAAAATTTCATTTCATACAATTACACAGCAATGATACATACAGACAAAAAGAAATCGAATACTGATCTTCAATTGTGAAAACGAGGCCGGCGATGCGGGTAGCTTTAATGACAAATCAGATTTTTTCGATTGAATTATATGCTCTTAGAGTTTCCATCGAGTTAAAATGCTCATTGGTCTATCACTTTTTTCTATTGGTCTATCATATTTTCGTGCCCGTTTAAATCGGTTTTCTTTGCAGTAAGAACCCAAATACGATCAAAAGACTTACGTTCAACTGTAAGTTCGGAGTTCTATACGAAAAGCTAACGAAGCCGAATAAGACGATCAACAACGATGATCTAAAACAAGAAGGCTCCAGCAGTAACAACTGATAACTTTTTTAATAACAAAATAACCAAATGAAAGTACTACAAAAAATTTCCGGGTCATTATTGTTGTTGTTAACGCTTAGCAGCGCAGCGCCGGGCCCACCAAAAACAGATAAAATATTTATATCCAACTACGAAAATGTATTGGGAACTTCGCTCGAATTGAAGGTCATTTCTGCTTCAGGGCAAAATGCCGGAAGGGCGGAGTTCGTTGCCCTGGCCGAAATTGACAGACTTAATAAGATTCTGAGCGGATATGACCCATCCAGCGAATTCAGCCGGTGGATGAATGCTCCTAAAAAGCCAGTTCAGGTTTCACCAGAGCTTTATGAAGTGCTTTCTTTATTTGAGCAGTGGCGTTTAAAAAGCAGCGGCGCATTGGACGCTTCGGCTGAAACCATTGGCAAGGTTTGGCGCAATGCAACAAAACAAAAGCGTCTACCGTCAACCGAAGAAATTGCAGACGCGGTAGCAACCGTAAAGCAGCGACATTATATACTTGACCCAAACAACCAGACTGCACTCCGAACCAGCGATGCTGCTTTGATGCTAAATTCTTTTGCAAAGAGTTACATCATGGACAAAGCAGCTAAAGTCGCCATGGCTACACCAGGAGTAAGTGGCCTGGTAGTGAATATTGGTGGCGATATCCTCGTTCGAGGTCTTCATACTGAACAAATACAGGTGAGCGATCCAAAGGCTGATGCTGAAAACGATCCTCCTATAGCGAGGCTTGAAATTACTGGCAAGACTGTAGCGACAAGTGGAAATTATCGTAGAGGGGAGCAGATTAATGGAAAGTGGTATTCACACATCATCGATCCTCGTACAGGACAACCGGGCAATGCCATTATAAGTGCAACCGTTATAGCTAGTATCGCTACCGACGCCGGCGCCCTTGCAACAGCACTCAATGTGCTTACACCTGAAGAAGGCAAAAAGCTTGTCGCTTCCATACCTGGAGCAGAATATATGCTGATCACGACAGGCGGCAAGCGATTTGAAAGTCCAGGTTGGATGAAGTTTGAGCAGTCCGCTACGCAGCCGCAAACGGTAACTAAATTAGATGTTCAATCGAACCTTATAAATAATCCTACTCAGCATCCCACTGGCGGCTTTCACGATCCGAATTTTGAAATTGCCATAAATTTGGAGCTGGCAACAATCGAAGGAATGAGGGTTTACCGTCCGTTTGTAGCGGTCTGGGTTACAGGTACAGATAAGAAGCCGGTAAGGCTAATAAGTCTCTGGTACAATAAATCCAGGTGGCTTGATGAAATTCCATTTTGGTATGCTGCCTACCACGACGCACTCGCTGACCCGAAAGAAAATATCAGTTCAACCACCAGCGCTACTCGCGGGGCAGGGAAATATACACTGAAATGGGATGGTAAGGATGACAAGGGAATCCCAGTTTTACCAGGTTCTTACACAATTTTTATCGAAGCAGCGCGTCAACATGGTTCGCACCAGCTTATGACCCAAAAAATCACCTTGGGCAAGGCTCAGCACATTGACATACCCGGCAATTCAGAAATTGCATCCGCATCTTTGGACTATCGAATCAAAGGCAATGGAAACTAACCAACTGCAGCCCGTCCAGGAAAGGGGCAAGCCAAAACTGCCAGGGAGAAAAAGGACAGCTACTTTTTCACGGTGGCTGCATATTTACCTCTCAATGCTAAGTTTTTTGATCGTTCTTTTTTTTTCAATAACTGGCTTAACGCTCAATCACGCTGAATGGTTTGACGGCAAGCAGGTAGAAAAGAAGATTACCGGTAATCTGCCAATCGCATGGGTGAAAACACCTGATACAGGCCTCATAAGAAAACTCGAGATTGTAGAATTATTACGTAAAAAGTATAGTATTAAGGGTTCCATGAGCGAGTTCCTTATACAGCCAGATCAATGCGCTATATCTTTTAAAGGCCCGGGGTATAGCGCGGACGCATTTGTAAGCCGTAAAGATGGCAGTTTACACGTTACCGAACTACGCCTAGGACTTGTGGCTGTACTAAATGACCTGCACAAGGGGCGCGACAGTGGCAGCGCTTGGAGTTGGGTAATTGATGTTTCAGCCGGCTTTTTGACTCTGGTCTCGCTCAGTGGACTAACAATGATTTTTTTTATGAAGAAAAAAAGGCAAGCCGGTTTGTTGCTTGGGTTGCTGGGTGGTATTATTTGCCTTGCAATCTATTATCTCTTTGCCTATTAATTTACTGTCGGGTTCAAAATCGCTTTGTTGACTGTCGTCTTACTTCATAAAAAACACAAGGTCTTAGTTAAAAATAACGACTAAATAAAAAAAGTGATCATTTACTAGAGAATTGACATGATCTGCAGGCTGATGGAATTCTGCAAGAAAAATTAAATTGAGCACTTAGACTGAAGCCTTCGCGAAAAATTGAGCAATGGAAAAGTAAAAATGAGCGTGCAATTAAACGGTACTTTGCCCAAGTGAGGTAGACTAAATATTAGTTAAATCGACCCGAATGCTCCTAAAAGCAACTTCTTGAGGTAAAATAGATTATCCTGGACTCGGGTCCCTGTAAATTATTGCCTGTATTATGCAATCTTTATCTGAGGTTTGACTTGGCACTTCTTTTTCATAACACTATTGGCTAATTAAATTTGAAATGAAGAAAATCGTCCTGCTTCTGTAAATACATTTAATTTAATATAATTCTTAAAGAGCCTAAGTGACAAATCAACTACATAAATTTACTTTTTCGAAGAAAACTTATCAAAATAATTGGTTTTTATCTCATTCGAAACGTCTTTAAAATTCAAGCAGACGTATACGAGGCTTGCACTGATGACCATCAGGCATACAAATCTTATAACTTTATATTTATCCATCAGCTATAAAGATACAGGTAAGATCTAGCTTAAATCACCGCATTAACTAAATCACCCTAATCAGCAATTCGGAAAATCACAATATTCCACTTTAATCATTCAAATCAGCTCTGTCGCCAGTACTGGTTTTTCAGGACAGGCCATTCTGATAAGTATGACAATAGCAGAAATAAAAGTCAATGCCCCTATTGCGCCGATCGCATAACCTATACCCAGACGGTCAGCAAGAAAACCAGACAGAATAGCACCGAATGCATAACCTGAATCACGCCAAAGCCTAAAAATACCAATACTTTCAGCCCGCTGTTCTGGGTTGGTATCGGTTGCAATGGCGGTGATAAAAGTTGGGTAGACAATTGCTGTACCAAGACCCAAAACGACTGATATCAAGATATATTGAATTTCCTGACTGGCATAAATAAGAAACAGAATGGCGATAGCCTGCATCAGCATGCCCCAAAAAAGTAGGATCTTGTTACAAATAAGATCAGCTAGCCGGCCTGTAAATAATTGGGTTATGCCCCAAACTGCTGGATAAATAAAAACTATCATTCCTGTCTGAGTCAGATTATACCCCTTACTGATGAGTAAAACTGGAAGCAGTCCCCAGATCATACCATCATTCAGATTATTTATCATCCCTGCCTGAGTCACCGACGAAAGATTAGCCTGCCTGAAACTGGTATCCAGGAATATATTGTTTAAAGGCTTAACAATTGAAGTTAGGTTCTCTTGAGTCTTAAATTTTGCAGTATCATTCACCAAAAAGATGCTACTCAGTAAACCAGCCACTGATAGGAAAATTCCAATTACAAACGGCCATGGTCTCAGCCCATAATGATTTGCAATGTAAGCGCTGAGTAATGCAACGAGTGCTACAGCCAGGTAACCAGAAAATTCATTGAGACCCATGGCAAAACCCCGGTCTTTCTCACCAACGAGGTCAATTTTCATGACCACGGTAGACGACCAGCAAAGGCCCTGATTAATTCCCAGCAGGATATTAGCGGCAATCACCCAGTTCCAACTAATAGCATAAATAAGAAGGAAGGGAATTGGCAGCGCAATAATCCACCCAATTACCAAAAGATTTTTACGTCCTACCCTGTTTGCCAAAAAGCCAGCAAAATAATTACTGATAGCCTTGGTAAACCCAAAGACGATAATGAAAGAAAGAATGACAGACTTGGCAACCATGGCAAAATCATGTCTGGCGAATTCTGGCAGGATGGTTCTTTCCATCCCCACCATACCTCCAACAAAGGCATTTACCATGAGTAAGATTGTAAACTGCTGCCAGTTTTCAACCAGGCCCTGCTTTACCGGTTTCAGCATTTTCTGCTTATCCATAATTATTGGGGTAGCTTCTTTTCAAATACACCATAAAAATAGGTACCAAGTAAGGCTCCTATTATAACGATACCCATGGTAATGTAGCCGTAACCGAGACTAACGAACATGGGTCCTGGGCATGCACCGGTTAAGGCCCAGCCTAAACCGAAGATTGAACCACCAATTATATATTTTGCCTAGGTTTTATCTTTGTCTTTGAACTCAATCGCATTACCCTGTGAATCTTTAAGCTTGAACTGCTTGATCAGAAAAACGCCCAGAGTTCCGAGCACAATGGCAGTTCCAATAATGCCATACATATGAAATGACTGAAACCTAAACATCTCCTGTATTCTGTACCAAGAAACGGCTTCAGATTTAGTCATGATCACGCCGAAAAGTATGCCAGTTAGCACAAATTTTAAGGATTTCATAGGCTGAAGATTAGCGGAAAGATCAGGTGAGTCATAATCAGACCACCGACAAAAAATCCAATGACGGCAATTAGTGAAGGAAACTGCAAATTAGAAAGACCACTGATGGCATGGCCTGATGTGCAGCCACCTGCATATCGCGACCCAAAACCAACGAGCATACCGCCACTCAACAGCAAAACCAGGGTTTTAACAGTTAAGAAATTCATACCGAAGAGCTGTGACGGATTGAGTTGACCGTCAAAATGAATACCTATCGTCTGAAGGTCTCTTATAGTTGAAGCTGCCAGTTTTACAGGGGCTTCAGATTTGAGCAAAGTGGCAGAAAGTATTCCACCCAAAACAGCACCTACGAGAAATAGGAGATTCCACTGTTGGGCTTTCCAGTCAAAATCAAAAAATTTAACAGACTTACCAGCTCCGGCAATCGTACAGATTGCTCTCAGGTTTGAAGAAAAACCAAAAGATTTTCCAAAAAATAGCATTAGAAACATGATACCTGCAATTGCTGCACCAGATGTATACCAGGGCCAGGGTTGTTTTAATAATTCAATCATAATATGGTTTAAATTCAATATCAACCAGAAAATAGAATTTCTTAAACCGCTTATTTAATAAACGGTCAAGCTTTCATACGATAGTTGACGGGCAGACATATTCGGTGAGGCCAGGATATGATACCTCTTTAATCGATTTAAACCCACCTTTGATATCGATTAGATTATGAAAACTTCTTGCCCTCATTAAAGAGTTAAAGATCATTGACCGGTACCCGCTCGCACAATGAATATAGTAAGTTTGATCTTTGTCGATACTAGCCATTTGCTCATTGATATACTCAAGAGGAATGTTTTCAGCACCTTTGATATGTTCTGATGCATATTCTGATGGTTTTCTAACATCAAGAATTTTTACTGAACCTTCAGAAAGCTGAATTTTTTCGAGCTCACCGGCCGAAATAGAAGTAATCTGATCAATCTCCTTGCCTGCATTAACCCATGCCTGAAGACCTCCTTTCAGATAACCTATAGCATGGTCATAACCTACCCGGGCGAGACGGGTGACTACTTCTTCTTCTCTACCCTGATCGGCAATGATCAGAATTAAATGCTTGATATCGGGAATTAATGTTCCTACCCAGGGCGCAAAATTGCCGTCTATACCGATATTTATAGAATTAGGCACAAAACTTAGGGCAAAAGTCTGTGCCTCACGGGTATCTAGTAAAATTGCACCTGTTTCATTAGCAATAGCTTCAAATGCTTCAGGATCCAGCCCCCTGTTTCCCTTTAAAAATACGGCATCAAAGCTTTCTGAGCCTTCCCTGTTCATTTTTACATTTAATGGGAAATAGGCAGGTGGAGGTGTGAGGCCATCAGTAACTTCACTTATAAATTCATTACGGGTCATATCAGCACGTAAAGCATAATTTACCTCTTTCTGATGCATAAGGCTATCAGAGGTTTCTTTACTCATATTCTTGCCACATGCTGAGCCTGCCCCATGAGCAGGATAAACTGTAACATCATTTGGCAATACCATAATTTTAGACCGTAATGAATCAAACAGCATTCCTGCCAGATCTTCCTGGGTGATTTCGGCAGCTTTCTGGGCCAGATCGGGACGGCCTACGTCTCCTATGAATAAAGTATCTCCAGAAAAAAGTGCTGTTTCTTTACCTTCTTCGTCTATCAGCAAATAACAGGTTGATTCTTTAGTATGTCCGGGAGTATGTAATACCCTGACACGAGCTGCTCCAAGGTGAAATTCTTCGTTATCACGGGCTATATAGGCTGCAAAGGTCGGGTTAGCTTCTGGTCCATAGATAATTTCAGCACCCGTTTTTCTAGCCAGGTCAACATGGCCAGAAACAAAGTCAGCGTGAAAATGGGTTTCGAATACATATTTAATGGTTGCCTTTGCAGCCTTGGCTTTATCAAGATATGGCTGCACTTCACGAAGTGGATCTATAATGGCGACCTCACCCTTAGATTCAATATAATAAGCACCTTGGGAAAGACAACCGGTATAAATTTGTTCAATGATCATAATAGAAAAATTAGATTATAAATTTCGTTAAATCGTTAAATATGAAAGGTGATTAATATCACTTTAGTTTTATAAAGGCTTAAAGACCAGTTCTCGCAAAATTATGTAAAAGCCCATGACCAGCACAAATATGCCAAATCCTTTCTTTAGACTGTCAGCAGGCATTTTTCCATTCAGATAGCCACCACCAAAAATTCCAATTATGGCGATCGAAGTTATTTTTATCAGAAAAAACCAGTTTATCGTAAAATGTCCGAGATCACCAGTAAAACCAATCAGTGAATTCAGGGCAATAATGAGCAGTGATGTTCCGACAGCCTCTTTCATCGGTAAGCCTACCAGTAAGACAAGTGTAGGTATCAGCAGGAAACCTCCACCAGCTCCCAAGATTCCTGTTGTCAGGCCAATCCCAGTTCCATAAAATAGGAGTCTTGGCAGATTAACTGGCCTTTCTACAGCCCTAAGTATACGGGCTAAGTCGGCATTGTCAGTCTGTTTAAAATTAGCTGTTTTTGGTAATAATCGCCCGATACTATTTGATCTTCTGCTACTATGCGATTGCTTGCTATTATAGGGTTGCTTGCTATTATAGGATTGCCTGCTATTGCGAATCATAGCTGTCGCAGCTAGAAGCATCAAAATAGCAAACAAGACCATAGTCAGCATATCTTGAGAAATATTAAATCGGCCTATCGTTGCAATATGAGCAGGGATTGCAGGAATGATGAATTTTCGGGTCAGGAAAACAGTAGAAATTGAACTGATTCCAAATAATAAGGCAGTTTTAATATTTACAAATCCTTTTCTATAATTATTAAATGCCCCAACCATACTGGTTGAGCCAACTATAAAAAGTGAGTAAGAAGTTGCCAGCAAAGGGCTAATGCCAAATAGATAAACCAGTACGGGTACTGTCATAATTGAACCGCCTCCACCAATCAGGCCTAGAGATATACCGATAAAAGCTGCGGCCATGTACGCGAAAGTTTCCATATTTTCTGTAGTCAAACAAAGGTGGAAACATTAAAACTGATATCAGGTGACAACAGTCAACTATTATTTTAACAATTCAAGGAAATTACGGTGCAGGACAAGATCACTATGTTACTCCATCTTTTTCAGAAGTCGTAAAATAACCTCCCGGAATGAATTCAAGTAAATAACTATATCATTGAGGGTAAGGCTTAATTTGCAGGTCTTAAGTTTTTTTTTAAACTGAATTCGCAGATGGTAAAAAAGCCGATTATCCATACCCTTGAAAGCAGTATGATCAATAAGAGTTAGTAGCTCTTCATACCTTGAGTGATATGTTTCAAGTATGAAATAATACCAGGTTTTATACCCCTTCATGATCTTATCCATAAATAAGATATTCAGGTGACGGCTATTCCATAAGGTTATATATGTGGAGGTAGCGAACTCTGGTAAATGGCCAGTATTCCAGGAATATTAATCAGCATATGGGCCGCCAGGCCCCAAAAAAAACCAAATCTTACCCGCATAAAGGCAAAACCAAAGCCCATAAGTAATATGGGGGCAACAATCAGAGGAGAAAGAAGAATTGAGAGAGTTGACAACGGCCTATAATTCAGGATATGAATAAGGGCAAATAAAGAACAGGAAATATAAACCATATATTTAAATCCATTGAGGGTTCTTGAAGCAGTGATGATATAATTCGTATAAAGCAGGCAGAAACCAATTAATGGTAAAATTACGGTACCAATGCCAATATGATTACCCGAAATAATAAGGTTCCAGGTGAGAATAGCCAGAAATGAACAGCCACTGAGCAATATCAGACTTCGGTTTATGAGTAAGGGTAAGCGGAAAGCAATTTCCTCAGTCAGGGGCGCAATTAAAATTCCAACTACAAGAATTGAAAAGCCAAACCGATCGGGAATAGAATTAAAGTTTGAACCATAATGCTTGAGTAAATCTGTTCCATCAGCAAACAATACAATATTGCAGGCAATACGGGAAAAAAGGCTTAAAACGAATACAGACAAATAGAGCACCAACCAGAAGAAAATGAAGTACCTGACTTTTGAAGCGAATGGCTGGTTTGAAGTATTAACCCTTTGTGGATTGGTAATAAACAGAAAAAAATCTCTTAACATAGCAAGTTACAAAGCTGTATAACAGTAAAAATCGAACCTGCAAATGTAATTTTTTTACTAGTTTGAATTTCAGCTTCCTATAAAAAGATTAAAAGCTTCTTTATACTGGTCCCCTACCATGATGTTAATTCCACCAATTTGCACAGCACCCCTGGTAACTGAATTGATTTTATCAAGTGACACAATATAAGAACGATGAATGCGCATGAAGCGCTTGGAAGGGAGTTTTTCTTCGAGCATCTTCAAGGTAATGAGTGATAAGGTTGACTTTTCCAAACCCCTGCGCCAGATTTTTGCATAATCTTTAAGCCCTTCAATATAGAGAATATCATTAAAGTCAATTCGTACAAGCTGATACTCGACTTTCAGAAACATATAATCAGCAGACGCTGATTCATCAGTTAAGACCAAAGACTCATCAGCTTTATGTAAAAGATCTGCATATACAAGTGCCTTATTTGCTGAACGAAGAAATTCTTCGTAATTAAAAGGCTTCAGCAGATAATCAAGCGCATCAACCTTAAAACCATCAATAGCAAACTGATTATAAGCGGTTGTAAAAACGATTCGTGGTTTACGCTGCCCGGTACGCGTTTCGATTACTCTTGCCAGCTCAATACCATTTAAATCAGGCATCTGAATATCAAGAAAGATAAGATCAACAAACTCAGTATGCAGCATTTTAAGCGCCTCAACAGCACTGGAAAACCGACCTTTCAAATTCAAAAATGGGGTTTGTTCAACAAAAGCACACACCAGGCCCAAGGCTAGGGGTTCATCGTCAACAGCAATACAGTTCAGGATCATGATAGAACAAGCTTTAGATTCACGGTAAATTTATTACTTTCTGTTTTTTCAATAATATGAAGATAATACCTGTCAGCATAAATCAGGTCAAGTCTTCTTTTTGTGTTTGCTAGTCCAATGCCCGATTTATCTTCAGGCCCTGGCATTTTATCAGAAAATATAAAATTGCTTACCTGCAGAGTAATGGTGTTTTTTACCTGGATGAGTTTGATTGTGATATGACTGGGCTTTGATACGCTGACACCGTGTTTAAAAGCATTTTCAATAAATGGTAAAAAGATCATCGGAGCAACCTCAAAATCCTGTATCGTATCAGGCACTGAAAACTCAAGTGTTACAGAATCGGTAAGCCTAAGCTGCATCAGACTGATATAATCTTTCAAAAAATCTATTTCCTGGCTGAGTCTTGTGTAAGTATGCTGAGTATCATAAAGAACATAGCGCATCATACGGGATAGCTTATGAATCGCAACTCTCGATTTTTCTACATCGATTATTGTCAGGGCATAAATATTATTGAGTGTATTGAAGAAAAAATGTGGATTAATCTGTGCTTTCAGTACTGCAAGTTCTGATAGGGTATTTTCCTGTTCGAGGGCCAGATGCACCTGTTTTTCAGCCTGCCACTTCTGAATAGTTGTAATGCTGGTGCTGATACCAAGAACCAAGGCCGTAATTATAAGAATAACAGAGTCATAATGGTGGTGTTTCTGATTGTATGGTTTTGGAGGGCCATGACGGTGAAAAGCCTGATCCATTAAGTTACTCAGATTAAGCCATTCATCAGCAAAATTATTCAGTTCCACAATCAGAATTATGGTACACATGATCAGGGCCAGAAAATAGCCCACTCGGTTTTGAAGTAAAAACCTGGGAACAAGTACGAGCGCATTTAAATAATAAGCCCCCATTAATATTATTAATACAAATACCTGCTTGATCCAAAGCTGGTACGGGATGATGATATCACCTGTAAGCGGTTTATAAAATAGAATGCTAATGGCAAATACGATCCAAACCAATATCTGAATTAGTATGGCAATCAGGCTTGATTGGGATTTTCTGATGAGCATAGGTATAATACAATGAAGACTATCAAATTTTAGCAATTGTACCGATCGCTTAATCTGAAAGCAATAAAAGCCGGCGTCAAGGTTGATTTTGCCGATGAACAACGTGTTATGACTTATCCTAATGCCAACTTTAACCTGAGGTATAACAATTAAAGCGCTTATTTCAGTATTACAAAGACGTTATAACTAGAGACAATTCAGCGAAATATTTTTAAAAATATAGATTTTACCCGGGTTATCAGGTTTCTAATCAGTCTGACAGATATTATTAATCCTTAGAATAAAGGTGCTAATAACCCCAATATTCTGAACCTAAATGCAAAAGATGTTTTCTCAAAAATAATTCAGGAACTTTCAGATGGTACAAGTGCAATTAGAATAGGTAGTAATAGCAGTGAGGCAGCCCTAGTGTCAGGTACTAAATTTCTGCTGCTCCTGATCTGATGGCAACCAGCAATCTTACTTTTGCAGGAAATGCTGTAACTTCTGACGCCACATTTACCTCTGAAGTTAGCCTATCTTATTCAGTTGCTGAAAAAGGTTTTGTGCTAAATATTCCTGCAGGATTAGCCACTGTTATTACAATACACTAGATGAATTATGAAGGAAGTATGCCTTTTTTTCCATTACAATATTCATAATTGATTAATAGGTATATATAAATAATAATCAAATATATTTAATAATCAATATATTGTATATGTTTACTTAAATAAATAGATTATCTATAAAATTTAAGTTGTAAGATTTTCGGACTGATGCTGTCATAGCATAAACTCATACTTGAGTCACTTGGTACGAAGAGATTATAGACTTTTAAATTGAGATGCTTCGAAAATTCAAGCGGTCTGTCAGCTGATATGAATCTTAATTGACCTCCTTTTATATCAATGTAACGAAATTGAATATTTTTAAAAAGCCGGATTAGTGACTGATCAAAAACTTGTTTTTTATCAGTAAAGTCAATGAGTGGTTCTGTAACTGCAAGCCTCCCGGGATGATTTTGATTTGCAGACTTTAGCTGATTTTGATTAGCAGGCTTTGACGGCTGTGGTGGTAGTGCATGAACTACTGGTCTACCCGATTGAGGCAACTGACCAGAATTCCCCGGTTTGCCAATATGCAGCAGCTGACCTAAATTTTCAGCCCTACCCGACTGAAATATCTCAGCATTGTTTGATGAAGCAGCCTTCTGATTGAACTTATCTGATTTGGGTGAGTATATCCCGACAGAAACATATTGACAAATCAACGTATCGATAATAATCTTTGATCCGATATAATTTACGGCCAGGGATCTTGAGTTAAAAAGTAAACGATCAGCCTTAAAATTGATATCACCCCGATGAATATCACCGTATTCATGGTAAACGCAGGAATCAATTTTAACAAATTGACTGCGACCTGAAAAGTGCAGGCGTTTAAAGCTTAAGTAATGCTTACCATCAGGAAGTTCCCAGCGTTGCCGGTCTATATTGATTTCTATTTCTTCAGATGAAAAAAAGTGATGGCTTGTATTATTCCTTTTCGTGAAATTTCTAAGGTAGAAATTTATATGGGATACAATAAAAGGTCTGACTGTTTGCAGGTTGCTGTAGGTATACATGCCACCTACAACCTTCAGCTTTGTGATTTGCAGATGCCTGGTCATTGATTTCAACATAGAAATTACTTCATTCGGCTCAATACCTGCTTTTGAGTACTTATGACTGGGTAACAAGTGTTCATGTTCATTTACGACAGGACCCTCTACCAACAGACTGTCAACCAGCACTCGCTGATGAAAGATCAGGGCTCTCCATGACTTGATGGCAAGATTTATTTTAGGCACGTTAACATCGTAATGTTGGGACGTATGTGAAGTATCTGTACAATATACCCTTGCATCATTAATGATCAGATGCCTTTTAAACAAAGAGAAATCAATATAAGAGGCGTCAAATGAATACAGGCCCCGTGACTGATTATGAACTGCAATCTGTACAAGTTCTTTAAATCGGTAAACAATTACATAGTAAAGAACCCCACTGATCGCCAGTCTGATCAGCAGCAGGATGAGTATTCGTCTGATCCATTTCCTATGCTTTGAGGCAATTTTCATTCGCAGAGAAAAGAATTTATCAAGGTTAAAGTTTCAAAAAAATTATTAATAATCACCTCCAGTTTTTATTTCTGTTGCCTGTGGTAATTCTAGCAAGGGAGAAATATACCTGTTGAATTTTTAAAATGAGTAATTTAACACTCTCACAAAATATATAGAAAATTACGAAGCCAGATTATGAATGAAGCTTTTAAAGATATATTCACAGATAGGCGAAAGCTATTTGTCGTTTTTATGATTGTAGTCCCATTTTTTGTTTATTGCGGTTATTATTATTACAATATTTTCAAAAATGCACCTTTCAGAGGTGACCAGTTTGAGTTCGTTGAGCTAAAAAAATTTAGAAACGGACAATTACGGGAGTATATCAATACTAAAACCGGGGAGTATAATTACTATAACAGTAAAGATTCACTCGTTCATCAGCATATTGATCTCAGTCATGAAAGCTTGCATGATCTTCACACGAAAATGATGGATATTCTGTTTTGGAATATTGAGCCTGTATCAGGTGATACAACCCTCAAACACAGGAAAGAAGTACCAATTTATATGATAAATGCTGTTTACCAGCGTAAAAGTAAGAAAGTATGGTGGCAACTACATTATTATGAAGATCAAAAACTAGATGATCGAATGTCAGAGATGGTTCGTAGTATTGAAGGTGAAGCTACAGATGCCATGATAAAAAAGGCTAAATAGAAACACTTCTTAAGCAGAAGGTATCTGCCTTATTCAGACCCTCCTGCTTTCTTTATTAAAAGTTCAGGCTGTTATTATTTAATCTGGGTATTTTTATTAATTTTGCACCTCATTTAAAGTTATTTCATGTACGCAATAGTAGATATAGCCGGCCAACAGTTTAAAGTGGCAAAAGACCAGCACCTTTTTGTACACCGTTTACAAGGAGATGAAGGCGCTATCATTGAATTTGACAATGTACTCTTGGTAGATTCAGGAGATAAAATCACAATTGGTTCGCCACTTGTGAAAGGTTCTGTAGTTTCTGCTAAAATATTGTCTCATTTAAAAGGTGATAAAGTCATCGTCTTCAAAAAGAAGCGAAGAAAAGGATACGAAAAGAAAAATGGTCACCGTCAATATTTTACCAAGATCCTGATAGAAAACATCAGTATTTGATCTAACATTAGAAGAAAAAAAGCATGGCACATAAGAAAGGAGCGGGTAGCTCCAATAACGGACGGGAATCACATAGCAAGCGTCTTGGCATAAAATTATACGGTGGACAGTTTGCAATTGCCGGCAATATTATTGTTCGTCAGCGTGGTACAAAACATCATCCAGATAAAGGGGTAGGTATCGGAAAAGACCATACACTATTTGCTTTAATTGATGGTACAGTAACATTCAGGAAAAAGCAAGATAATAAATCATGGGTTTCTATTCTGCCAATTGCAGTTGGAATTGCTGAACCAATGCACACATCAGCCTCTAAGCAACTAGCTGTTGAAGCTGTAAATCCTGAGCCAGTTATTGTTACTCCTGTAGCAATAAAAAAGGAAGCTGAAAATACAAAAGTTACTGAATCAGATTCTGAGCCAGTAGCTTAATATTGCTGATCATATTTAATGGAGCTGAAATGAATTTCAGCTCCATTTTTTGTTAAAAGCTTAATTGCCTTTGGGTATTAAAATTCTAAAAAAATATAGTTATTTTATAGAATAAAGGCTGCCTTCATAACTGCAAACGCACAGTTCATTATATAGAATCCGCTAAGCCATTTAAAATAAATCTAGAACTAGATCTGACCAAATGGAGTTCTCTCATTAAAAAGCAATTATAAGTCCTTAGCTGAATTGATGTATTTATGCTTCAGAATAGCGATCGCCAAAAACCAATCAGAATTTTCTTTAATAATATTGTTAACCGATGGCATTACTACCGTATTTAATCCCTGCATCCTTTTAATTTAGTAGTGGTATAGAAACTGAAAAACAGCTACCCAAAGGAGAAGAAGATACAGTTATAGTGCCACCTAATTTTGTGAGTGTTTCACGGGTAATATAGAGCCCAAGGCCTGATCCCCGCTTACTATGAAGCGTGACAAAAAACATATCAAATATTTTTTGCTTGTATTTTTCTTGTATACCTATACCATTATCTTCAACTATTAACTTAAGAAGATTTTTTTCAATGGCACAGCGTATCTTGATGGTATGATCATATTTTGATTCATCCCTAAATTTTACTGCATTTGAAAGCAGGTTATTCAAAATAATCGTCAGTCTTAATGGGTCGCTACAAATATCACCCATATAAGAATCTACCTTAAAAGTGATTTTTTCATCATACAGCAAAACCTGTTGTTGTTTGATAGCGGTATCTATTAAATTAGAAATGCTGAATATCTCTAAATTCAGGTCGGTGCGTTTATTTCTTGAATAGTTAATAATTTCTCTAATAAAATCATCCTGTTGTTGAAGGCTTCTTTCCATCAGCTCATGATATTTCCTGATAACATTCAAATCATTTTCATCTTTAATAATCTTTAAAAGACCTTGTAAAGATGTTAATGGTGCCCTCAGATCATGTGAGGCGCTATAAACAAACCGATCAAGCTCAAAATTAGTATCTGTAAGACTCTGATTCTTCAATTCAAGCACTTTAGAAGATATGAAAAGTCTTCTGATAGTTAGAGCCGAGTAAACACCATTTAAGCCAAGAATGAGCAAAATCATCAGAAACTCTGCTGTTAGCAAATACTGCCTGATCACTCTGGAGGCTTCATCAAGCGTATCAGAAAAATGCTGTTCCATAGAAGTAAGGGTATCATCCCAGAAATTTATATCCCGGCTATCGATATGTTGCCTTGCAATAGTATATGTTCCAGCCTCTATCTGATCATGAATACTTACCGCTCTGATATGCATTATTCGCAAAAGAGAATTTGCTCCCCTCCAGTAAATAAAAATATGTTGTAGAAAACTAACATCTTTAAAATTCCTCACCAGCCATACCATATCACGCGCATCCCCAACATTATTTCCTCCTCCTACAAAGTTTTTTACTATTGCAGCATCACCACTACTCAGAAAACTATGTAAGGCAAGACTATCATTTACTTCTATGCTTAGGTTTTTTGTATATAGCTTATAATCAGCTTCATTACGGTTACTCAGATAAAGCTGCAAATGCCTGGAGCCATCTTTTTGTGCTTTTGAAAATAAAGATTCTCCGTTTATGAATGACCTTACTGCAGACATTGTCTTGATTGTATAGTAATTGATCACCATCAATGAAGTACAAGACAAAACCACAAGCAGGAGTAAGATGATTAAAGCAGTCAGTCGACTCGAAAAAAGGTTTTTCGGTGGCAGGAAATTAAAAGGGAAGATTTTGTTTTTCAAAAAAGCTTAAATTACGAATTAGCAACATTGACGGATGATAAAGGTACAGGTAAGTAATTTATTTAATAGCTTTTATTGCTTGTTCAGGCCGATAAACCGCTTAATGCTTCATTTTGTTTCAATTTCATAGCCACAGGGATATACAGGGTAAAACAACTTCCTTCTCCGACTTCTGAAGACACTTCAATTCTGCCACCAAGTTTACTTACCGTCTCTTTGGTAATATAAAGTCCAAGGCCCGAGCCCCTGTTTTCATGTAAGGTGACATAAAACATATCAAAAATTTTATCTTTCTGATGAGGTTGAATTCCGATTCCATTATCTTCTACCTGTATTTTTAGCATTTGGTCAGCTACTTTGCAATAAATGCTGATCTTTTGCTCAAATTTTAAAGGGTCGCTAAATTTTATAGCATTTGATACGAGATTATTTAAAATAATCTTCAATCGTAAAGGATCGCTATAAATAGTTTCTACAGACAAATCTTTAAAAAACTTAATTTCATTTAAGTTTGACATGTAATAATGCTGATTAATTGTTGAATCAATCAGTTTACTTAAGTCAAGCTGCTCTAATGTCAGATTTGTGCGCTTATTTCGTGAATAATTAATGATTTCACGAATAAAGTCATCTTGCTGGTCAAGGCTTCTGTCCATGTATTCAAGGTAATATCTGATTTGCTGCAGATCATCCTCTTCTTTGATAATTTGAACTAAACCTTTTAAAGAAGTAATAGGAGCACGAAGGTCATGTGAAGCACTGTAAACGAATCTGTCAAGTTCTGCATTCGTATCAATCAGGTATTGGTTTTTAGTTGCTAATGCTTTTGCTGAGAAAAATAACCGCTTTACAGTAATCGCTGAATAAGCACCTGTAAAGCCTACGATTAATAAAATCATGGTAAAATCACATATCAGCAGTTTCTGCCTGATCGATCGTGACGCATTTTCTAGGGTATCAGAAAACCCAGACTCTATTTTGGTTAATGCATTATCCCAATTATTTATGTCTTCACTATCAGCAATAGCCTGATAACTTGTATATGTACCTTTAAGAATCTTTAACCGAATACCAGTGGCCCTGACATCCATAATACGTATAATATTATTTGCATCACGCCAATAAAAAATACACTTTTTGAAAAATGAAACCTCGCTGAAATTTTTTAAGAGCCAATTCATATCGTCAGCGTCCTCAATATTATTGTTTCCTGTAATGAAATTATCCATTAACTGCCACTGTGGCCGGCTCTTAAAAAGGCCATTCAGGGCAAGACTTTCTCTACTATTAATCTTTATATTTTCTGAGTAGAAAGTGTAAAAATGTTCGTTGTGTTGATTTAGGTATAGCAGGAGGTTTCTAGATCCATCTTTTTGAGCTTTTGAGTATTGTGATTCTCCATTAATGAATGCTCTTAGTGCTGAAAGTGTTTTTATCGTATAATAATTAACGATGATCAGGGAAGTGCATGATAAAATGACTGATAAAATCAATGCCAGCAAGATCGGGAAGCCATTTGATTTTATTGTTTTCCAGTTGACTTTTGCCTTATTGGAAATAATTGTTGAGATCTTGTTTTTCAATTAGAGAACCCTTGCCTAGTCAGATTAGCCAGTCTGTACGGATACTCTTGAATTATGTTTTATATTAATGATAGCATTACTACTACAAAGAATAATTATTAATCGGGATGCAAATTATAAAACAGGAACATTTCCTTATTTCAGAAACAGACCCGATACTGCCCCCAGTTTAAATCCTGTTTCTTTTGTAATGTATAAACCCAGTCCAGATACCCGGTTAGGGTGATGGGTAAAATAAAACATTTCAACTCTCTTTTTGCTTGAGAACAGCGTGAATTCCGATTCCATTGAAATTCCCAATTAATTCATCTCACCCAAGCCCTGCATTAAGCCCCTAAAGATCCAGAGATAGAATAATTCTAAAACTATTTTTAAATAATAACCTACATAGACAATTTTTGACCAAAATTCAGGTTTAATGTTTAACTATATATATAATAATAATACAATTAAAATAACCACAACAAAAGCAACATAACCGACGTAAACCGAGCAAAACTAATATCATGCTGATTCCTATCATAGCAGTCTTAATGACCATTATTATCCTCCTCGTTTTTGCAAGGCATACGCATCTGCATACTTCAGATGCTAAAATGGTTCAACCTATTTTAAACCCTATTGAGGAAATAAATACACAAAAAGAGGGATCATCAGATATAATGCTTTAAAAAGGATTATATCTACATCTTAGGCTCATGATTGCCTTTTAGAAAATTCAGCACAAAAATTGAGCAAAATCTGTTTTCTTTCTTCCGGCAAGTTAAGACCCGCCAGATGTTTAAAAGCTTCAGATGAGTAAAAGTTTATTGTTTCAGCTGCAAGTTCATCGATATTAAGGGAATCGTAAATTGATTTCACCTGAGATATCTTTAAGCTAGGTTCAAGATAATTTTTGGTTAAAAAGCCTTCCAGTTGATTTTTAACTGAAGCATCTGCTTCTTCAAGCGCCTTGAGTAGCAGGTATGTTTTCTTATTCGCCAGGATATCACCACCAACTCTTTTTCCAAAAATTTCTGGTGAACCATAGACATCAAGCATATCATCACGTAATTGAAATGCAATGCCCATGTTCAAACCAAAATGATATAGATGAGATGCATCAATAGCACTCGCATTTCCAAGAACCGCCCCAATTTCCAGACTTGCCCCTAATAACACAGCTGTTTTCAGGCTGATCATTTTTAGGTATTCATCGATGGTGACATGTTTACGACTTTCAAAATTCATGTCAAACTGCTGACCTTCACAAACTTCCCTTGCCATTTTATTGAAAATACGCAAAATCTGTGATAAATGCTTGTCGGGAGCCGATGAGATTAATTCAAAGGCGGCCACAAACATGACATCACCCGATAAAATGGCGATATTATTATTCCATTTTTCATGAATTGTTGGCTTACCCCTTCTCAACGGGGCATCATCCATAATGTCATCATGAATAAGGGTAAACGTATGAAAGTATTCTACAGCAATTGCCAGATCGATAGAATCGGATATCTCGTTAGAAAAAAGATTTTTCGCAAGAAGAAGCAAGCAGGGTCTGAACCGTTTGCCCTCTAATTGCATGATGTATTCTAGTGGCTCATAAAGCTCAGCAGGTTCAGTCGGAAACTTCCGCTTCTGGATGGCTTCATTAACAAGCACACTAATTTCTTTAACAGAATACATCATAATAATTAGCCAATCAGTGTGAAATCAATTTGTTTTTTAACCAGGTCAACAGATTTTACCCTAATTTGTATTTCATCTCCGAGTTGAAATTTCTTTTTCTTACGCTGCCCTATTATACAGTAATTTGGTTGATCAAGAATGTAAAAATCATCATCCATATCTCTCAAACGTATCATTCCCTCACATTTATTTTCAATTATTTCAACATACATTCCCCATTCTGTAACTCCTGAGATTACTCCTGCAAACTTATTGCCTGTCTGATCTTTCAGGTATTCAGCCTGTTTATATTTCACTGAAGCGCGTTCAGCATCTGCAGCCTTTTTTTCCATCTTGGAACTATGCTCACATTTAAGCTCAATTTCCTCCTGATCTACGCTTTTACCCCCATCAAGGTAATGCTGGAGTAACCGGTGCACCATAACATCGGGGTAACGCCTGATAGGAGATGTAAAATGCGTATAATAGTCAAAGGCCAGCCCATAATGTCCGGTTTTTTTAGTTGTATAAATCGCTTTAGCCATAGATCTGATTGCCAACTGGGTCAGAACATTCTGCTCTTTTTTGCCAACAACATCTTCCATCAACTTGTTTAAAGATTTTGAAATTTCTTTATGAGTCTTCGTATTGATGCGGTATCCAAAGCGGGAAGCAAAGATTGAAAAAGCTGCCAGTGTTTCCGGATTTGGCTGATCGTGGGCACGGTAGACAAATGTAACCGATTTTTTCTTATCACCTTTTTTGGCCACAAACTCAGCAACCTTCCGGTTAGCAAGAAGCATGAAATCTTCAATTAATTTATGTGCATCTTTTCGCTCTTTCACATAAATCCCGATTGGCTTACCCTGTTCGTCAAGTTTAAATTTCACTTCTGTACTTTCAAAATTGATAGCACCAGCAGCAAAACGCTCTTTTCTAAGCTGGTAAGCAAGTTTATTTAAAGCATTGAGTTCGGTAAACATTTCACCCTGGCCTGCATCAAGAATGTCCTGAACTTCTTCATATGCAAAACGTCGGTTTGAATGAATAATTGTCTTACCGTACCATTCATGGACAATCTGTGCTGTTGGTGTTAATTCAAAAACAGCAGAAAAACATAGTTTATCTTCATGCGGTTTAAGTGAGCAGAGTTCATTTGACAGGCGCTCAGGTAGCATAGGAATGACACGGTCAACCAGATAAACTGAAGTACCCCTTTCAAAAGCTTCAAGTTCAAGGGCTGTGGCAGGCTTTACGTAATGAGATACATCTGCAATATGAACACCTACTTCTACATTTCCATTATCAAGAATCTTATAAGAAATAGCATCATCGAAATCTTTAGCATCATGCGGATCAATCGTAAAAGTAAGAATCTTTCTAAAGTCACGCCTCGAACTGATATCATCAGGGGTAATGATGGTACTGATTTCTGCTGATTCTTTAAGTACCGTTGGTGGAAATTCAAGTGGAAAACCATACTCAGCAAGTATTGCATTCATTTCAGTATTGTTCTCACCCTGTTTACCAAGCACATTGACCACCTCTCCTATAGGATTCTTTGCCCCCTGGGGCCATTCTGTAATACGGGCAAGAGCCTTTTCACCATCTTTTGCTCCTTTTAAACTTTCAATTGGGATGAAAATATCGTGCAACATTTTTCGGCTGTCAGGCATCAGAAAAGCAAATCTTTTTGATAAAGACATCTTGATGATACCGGTAAATTCCATTTTTGCCCGCTCAAGAATTTCAACTACCTCACCCTCTTTTTGCTTGCCATTTTGCTTGGCATAAACGAAAAGTTTCACTTTATCACCATGCAATGCATTGCGTAATTTTCGGGGTGCTATATATATATCTTGTTCGATATCTTTAGAAACAAGAAAAGCAGAACCTGTTGAGGCCATTGCGATAATTCCTGTAACATAGGCAGCAGATGATTTTATTTTAAATTTTCCCTTCTCAGTTTCTTCAAGATTACCATTTTCAACCTGAGAACTTAAAATCTGCTGGATTGCTTCTCTGGAATCAGTGTCTGTAAGATTTAATTTTGAACAGATCTGCTTGTAATTAAGGGGTAAATCTTTACTCTGTGTTAAAATATTAAGAATAAGCTGGGTAAAAACCTGACCCAACTGCTCTTCTGTCTTTTTTTTTGCCATAATTTAAAAATTGCTACAAAGATACTGCTTACAGATATCATTGAAAATGTATTCCTTCACTATTAAGTCATCTTACCTGCCAGGTATTGCATTGATTAGTTTACGGGTATATTCTGACGAAGGGTTAGTATAAATGGTTTCGGGTGTTCCAATTTCTTCAATTTTTCCCTGATTCAAGACGATGATACGGTCGGCAATAAATCTGACAACAGAAAGGTCATGGGAGATGAATATATAGGTAAGATTAAACTCTTCACGCAACGATATAAGCAGATTAAGTATCTGTGCCTGAACTGACACATCAAGTGCTGAAACTGATTCATCACAGATGATAAACTCCGGCTCCAGGGCCAGGGTTCGGGCTATACCGATCCGCTGACGCTGACCGCCAGAAAACTCATGCGGGTAGCGGTTAAAATGATCTGCCTGAAGATTGACTCTTTCAAGTAACTCATAGACCCATTTTCGGCGTTGGGTATCATTTTCTTTCAGGCCGAAAACTTTCATCGGTTCTAAAATAGTATCACCTATCGTTTGTCTCGGATTAAGTGAAGAATAGGGATCCTGAAAAATAATCTGCATTTTTCTACGCATAGCCCTCATCGCAGGGCGGTCAAGCTTGATAAGATCCTGATGCTGATAAATTATTTTACCTGCATTGGGTTCAATAAGCCTGAGTAATGACCGGCCTAGGGTGGTTTTTCCAGACCCTGATTCACCAACCAGGCCCAATGTTTCACCGGCAAATACAGTAAAATTAATATCGTCTATTGCTTTGAGCGGTTGGGTAGCTGGCTTAAACCAGCCACCTGGGCGGGGGTACCATTTGCTTAAATTCTCAATAACAAGTAAGGGTGCCGCATCGTAGATGCGCTCAGTACGCATTTCTTTTTCTCCAGGCTGAAAAGCCAGGGATGCTTTAACCTGAGCAATGCTATCCGCTTTTTCAATCACGGTACCATCAGCCAGTACTTCCATGAAATCGGCAATGACAGGCAACTTCTTCAGACCCTGATTATTTACGGGGCGGCAGGCAAGCAAACCTTTCGTATATGGATGCAGGGGCCTTGCGAAAACCTGACTGGCAGGTCCCTGCTCAACCATTTTACCCCGATACATCACCAGTACTGAATCTGCTATATCGGCAATGATGCCCAAATCATGAGAAACGAAAATCATTGACATGCCTCTTTCAGCCTGAAGCTTCTTCAGTAAATCAAGAATTGTTTTTTGAACCGTCACATCCAGGGCTGTCGTAGGCTCGTCAGCAATCAATATCTGGGGGTCACAGGACAAGGCCATCGCAATCATGACACGTTGTTTCTGACCGCCAGAAAGCTGATGCGGGTAAGCACCGAAAATATAAGGAGGATCAGGAAGCTGAACCTCGTCAAATAAGTTAATAGTTTGTTTTCTGGCTACCTCTTTAGAAACATTTCGGTGAAGCCTGATCGTCTCGGCAACCTGCTCTCCGCAAGTATATACGGGGTTGAGTGATGTCATAGGCTCTTGAAAGATCATGGCAAGCTCAGCACCCCTGTAATGCCGTATTTGTTTAGTAGTAAGATGGTTCAGTGTTGTAGTACTGTCATTGAGTTCATGAAAAAGAATTTCTCCGGTGACCCGTGATGAATTTGCACTAAGCAAACCAATCAGAGCCATACAGCTTACAGACTTTCCAGATCCTGATTCACCAACTATTCCTAACGTCTCACCTCTTGATACCTTAAAGTCAAGACCGTCAACTGCCAGGTTCCACTGTTTTTCACCTTTAAAAAGAATGCGCAGATCACACACTTCCAGAATAAAATTACTCTTCATTCCCCGATGCTGATAAGTCTGTTTAAAAGCATCATATTATCATTACCCCCGGCTTATTTATAATTGGAACCCTGATAAAGTTTGATTCAGCAATACTTTCAGGAACAAAAACATATTTTTTATCGTAGAGCACCCCGTCAAGGTAGAAACTGAGTAAATATTCATTACTCAAGAAAAACAGCTCTTCCATAAGTGGTTCTATGAGCTTGAAATCTCCTGCTTCAAGCTCGCCGAGAGCGTGACGAAGAATAGAAGTATTAATTTTTTCGGTTTTTTGTAAACCGTAACCTTTTGAACTTACCAATACCTGCTGAAGATCCTGATCTTTCATATTAATCAGATAAACCCCCCAAGATTTTCCCCCAGGAGACTCTTCTTCAAGAACAACAGCTATTCCAATATTAGTTACTTCGTTGTTGGGCAAATCTTTCAGCATCGCGAATCGGTTCTGTTTTCACTAAATATAAAAACTTTGTTTCACGCCTGTCAAGATTAAGCCCAATTTAGTTATTTGACCTTGCAAGTAAACTAATGACAAAGAATTCGTAAAGCAATTGTTTTAGAAACGTAGTAAATGTGTACCTGGTTTTAAATACTGATTTTAAAATTTTAAAAGGTTCATCTTTTTGTATCTGACATTCCGTCTCTTGCTGATTATTTGGTTTTGGCAACTACTTTTTTTACTGCTGCCTTTTTAGCAGCCCCTGTTTTAGACGTTACTACCTTTTTGGTAGTTAGTGCTTTTTTTTCAGTAGCAACGCTACCATTTTCAGCTATTATAGCTTTCTTTGAAACCAATATAGCAGGCCCAGCTTTCGAAGTACCGCTTTTTACTCCGGTTTTCTTTGGGGTTACTTTCTTACCCAGTGTTTTAATCGGAACTATGTCAGTACCAGCAATTTTTATACAGTCAGCAAACGTGATACTTTCAGCCACCAGATCTTTGGGGATTTTAAGGTTTAATTCACCAAAGGCAATAAACGGGCCCCAGCGACCATTAAGTACTTTAACGTTCCCATCTTCTTCAAAGATTTTTATGATCTTCTCAGCATCTTTAATCCGCTTCAGCTGTATGAGCTCGATTGCTCTTGCCTCATCAATCACCAGTGGATCATCAGTTTTTGGTAAAGACACGAATACATTGTTATGAAGAATATAAGGACCAAACCTACCGATACCCACACTCATTTCTTTTTCTTCAAATGAACCTATCTTCTTTGGAAAGCTAAAAAGTTCAAGAGCATCTTCAAGACTGATAGTCTCAATCATCTGGGCACCGCGAAGGCTGGCATACTTTGGTTTTTCATCTCCTTCATTTTCAGGACTTTCACCAATCTGTACGCATGGACCATAACGTCCAATCCGGGCAGAAACCTTTTTACCTGTTTTCGGATCAATACCCAGATCTCTCGAACCTGTCTGACGCTCAGCTGTTTCAATCGTTTTTTCAACATTTTCATGAAAGGGCTCATAAAATGAACTAATCATTTTTGTCCATTCCTGCATGCCCTGAGCTATCTCATCAAATTCCTTTTCAACTTTTGCCGTAAAGTGAAAATCGACGATATCTTTAAAATGCATGACCAGAAAGTCATTCACGACTGCACCAATATCGGTTGGAAAAAGCTTATTACGCTCCGCTCCCGCCATTTCACGCCCGGTTTTTTCGGTAACGACTGCATTTTTTAATTCTAAAACCTGATAAAAACGCTCTTTACCATCACGGTCTTCTTTTACAACATAGGTACGCTTTTGAATTGTTGAAATTGTAGGCGCATAGGTTGAAGGCCGTCCTATTCCAAGCTCCTCTAATTTTTTAACCAGACTGGCTTCGGTATATCTTGCTGAAGGCCGGCTATACTTTTCAGTAGCCACAATATCATTCATGCGTAGTTCCTGCCCTATTTCAAGTGGAGGTAACATGGTACTTGATTCCTTCTCGCCATCTTCTGTTTCATCATCATGAGATTCAAGATAAACTTTTAAAAAACCATCAAAACGAATCAATTCTCCTTCTGCTCTCAGATGTTCTTTACGGGTAGAAATTGAAACTTCGGCAACTGTTTTCTCAATCTGTGCTTCACTCATCTGGGAGGCAATTGCGCGCTTCCAGATCAGCTCATAAAGCTTTTTTTCAGTCACGTCACCTTCTACTGTATGATTCTCAAAGTAGGTGGGTCTGATGGCCTCATGTGCTTCCTGTGCATTTGAAGTCTTGGTTTTATATTTTCTCAACTGGTGATATTGAGGCCCGAATGCGGCATGAATCTCTTTTTCAGCAGCTTGCAGAGCCGTGTCAGACAAATTCACCGAATCGGTACGCATATAACTTATATAGCCGTGTTCATATAATTTTTGGGCAATTGACATCGTGCGTGAAACAGAGTAACCAAGCTTTCGACTGGCTTCCTGTTGCAGGGTAGAAGTTGTAAACGGGGGCGCTGGATTCCTTTTTAAAGGTTTGGTTTCAAGATTTGAGATCTTGAACTGGGCTTTGGCGCAGTCTTCAAGAAAACTTCTTGCTTCAGAAACCTGTGTAAATCGTTCTCCAAGTTCGGCCTTAAAGCCATTTTTAAATGCGGCCTGGAGTTTTGCCTCTGGTTGGGGAATAAACTGGCCCACAATACGGAAGGCCGCTTTTGCTGCAAACTGGTTTACTTCACGTTCACGGTCAACAATCAACCTTACTGCAACTGATTGCACTCTGCCTGCTGAAAGTGAAGGTTTGATCTTTCTCCACAGTACTGGTGAAAGTTCAAACCCTACCAGTCTGTCAAGAACCCTTCTTGCCTGCTGGGCATGCACCAGATCATAATTGATCCACCTCGGGTTTTCAATTGCCTTAAGAATTGCAGGCTTCGTTATTTCATGAAACACGATCCGGCGGGTATTTTCTTCTTTAAGCCCAAGGGTTTCTTTCAGGTGCCATGAGATTGCTTCACCCTCACGGTCCTCGTCAGAAGCCAGCCAGACAATTTCTGCCTCTTTGGCTAATTTTTTCAACTCAGCAACCATGGCCCTTTTATCGTCAGGAACTTCATAAGTTTGCTCGAAGTTTTTCTTCACATCTATGGCATCGTTTCCCTTGGCCAAATCACGGATATGACCAAAGCTTGATTTCACCAGAAAATCTTTCCCCAGGTACCCTTCAATGGTCTTGGCTTTAGCAGGTGATTCGACAATAAGTAGATTTTTGGCCATTTGGATAAAACTAATGAGTTTGGAAGAAAAACTCTGTGCAAAGAAAACAATTAAAATGCTGGAAAACCAAATTAAGAAGGCTGCTACCTACCTTTATAAATAAAGTATTCACAGGCATAGCTATAGATTATTTAAACTAACATATAAAATCATGAAAAAAAGATATTTAGGTACTCAGGCTGATTGTATCTCAGAGATAGGCCTTGGCTGTATGGGCATGTCAGAGTTCTATGGCAGTCGCAATGATGCAGAATCAATAAAAGTCATACATAAAGCCATTGATCTGGGTATCACTTTTTTTGATACCGCTGATATGTATGGCAATGGTGATAATGAAGTATTGGTAGGAACTGCTGTGAAAGAAAAGCGTAATGAGATCGTCCTGGCAACAAAATTTGGTTTTGTCAGAACTAAAGATAAGAATTCAAGAGCAATAAATGGTAGCCCTGAATATGTTCGTTCTGCCTGTGAGGCCAGTTTAATACGGTTAAATACAGATTATATTGATCTATATTACCTTCACCGTGTTGATCCGAATGTGCCCATTGAGGAAACGGTTGGTGCTATGGCCCAACTTGTTAAAGAGGGTAAAATAAGGCATATCGGTTTATCAGAAGCTTCGATTGAAACCATGGAGAAGGCCATTGCCGTACACCCGATTTCTGCTCTTCAAACAGAATATTCTTTATGGACCAGAGATCCTGAAGATGGAATTATTGGCTTTTGCGCCAAACATGAAATCTCATTCGTTGCCTATTCTCCACTGGGTAGAGGATTTTTAAGCGGACAGATTAAAAAGCTCAGCGATCTTGAGGCAAATGATTACAGAAGAACAAGCCCAAGATATCAGGGTGAAAACTTTCAGAAAAACCTGAGTCTGGTAACTGTGATTGAAAGTTTAGCCCATGATAAGGGATGTACTCCTTCTCAACTGGCATTGGCCTGGGTACTTAGCAGGGGCGAGCATATTATTTCGATTCCTGGAACAAAACGCCTTACATATCTTGAAGAAAATATTGTTGCTACTACGATCGTTCTTGATGACGATGATAAAAGCAGAATAGATGAAATGCTTCCACCTGACGTTGCGGCTGGAATGCGGTATTCTGAAGGAGGAATGAAATTTGTTAATAACTAGGGGGATAATTTTTTGGTCAATAGTAAAACCGTGATTAAAGAAGATTAATTCTCTTTAACCACGGTTTTTTTATTAAAAAACAAATCAAAAGCTAAAACGGACAATAGTGTAAAAGGTGTGATAGATATAGTGTAACAGGTGTGATAGATATAAAATCTTAAGCAATGATTCCAGTATTTTAGTAGCACCTAAATCTGCTTTCTAACAACCCTATGATTAATAAATTACGTTCTCTTTTACTAATTTTTAGTTTCACCCTAATTACCTGTTCTGTTTGGGCCCAGAATAAAATTCTCGTTCTTCAATCAGACTTCGGGATCAAAGACGGCGCAGTTTCGGCCATGAAAGGAGTTGCCAGCGGGGTTGCTTCTGATTTAAAAATTTATGATCTGACTCATGAAATACCTGCATACAATATTTGGGAGGCTTCTTACCGACTCATGCAAACCGTACAGTACTGGCCTGTAGGAACAGTCTTTGTTTCAGTCGTTGACCCGGGTGTAGGAACAGCCAGAAAATCAGTCGTGCTAAAAACCAAGACTGGGCAATTTATTGTAACTCCTGACAATGGTACTTTAACACTAATTGCTGAAACTCTTGGTATTGAAGAAGTCAGACAGATTGATGAATTCATAAACAGACGCAAAGGTTCTGAAAAGTCATATACGTTTCATGGTCGTGATGTTTATGCCTTTACAGGAGCCCGACTTGCCTCTGGGGTGATTAATTTTTCACAGGTAGGCCCCCTGTTGCCTCCAAACATTGTGAGAATTCATTACCAGCAACCTTCATTTAGTCATGGCACACTGGAAGGCAATATCCCGATTCTCGATGTGCAGTATGGTAATATCTGGACAAATATCAATGACTCGGTTTTTAATCTGATCAGGCCAGAATTTGCAAAAATGCTGCACTTTACAATTTACCATAACCTCAAACCCATATTCGAGGGTGATGCTCCCTATAGCCATTCGTTTGGTGATGTTGGTAAGGGTAAACCCCTTGCCTATCTGAATAGTCTGCTTCAACTTTCTTTTGCCCTTAATCAGGGAGATTTTGCTAAAACCTATCATATCGGCACAGGTAGTGACTGGAGTATTAAAGTGACCAGGAAATGAAAAGAATTATCAATCTGACTCTGGTATTACTTTTCATTGCTTTAAACCAGGTTTGTCTTGCCCAGCAGCGGATTCTCTCAGGAAGCATAACCGATATGAACGGGGAACCTCTGGCTGGAGCTACTGTAGTATTATTACCCTCTAACCTGGGTACGATCACCAGCAAACAGGGATATTTTAATCTCTATGCCGAAATCAGTGATAAAAATCTGGTTGTAAGTCTGCTCAATTATAAGCAGGCAACTATCAGGATCGGTACGAACCCAGTCTTTAAAATCGCTCTTTCATCTTCCGTAGTGGCTTTGAATGAGGTTATATCAGTTGGTACCCGTAACCCTGGCCGCACGCGTCTGAATAGCCCTGTGCCAGTTGATGTATTTAATATTAACAGACTGCAGGTAATTGTACCTCAAAATGACCTTAACCAGTTATTGCAGTACGCCTCTCCTTCTTTCAATTCAACCAGGCAGTCATCTTCTGATGGTACTGAACATATTGATCCGGCTAGTATCAGGGGTTTGGGGCCTGATCAGTTGCTCGTGCTGGTTAATGGAAAAAGACGGCATACTTCTTCACTGGTAAATAATCAGGGTACAATTGGTAATGGATCAGTGGGTACAGATCTTAACGCTATCCCGGCATCAGCCATTGACCGTATCGAAGTACTAAGAGATGGAGCTTCTGCCCAGTATGGTTCTGATGCCATTGCAGGGGTGATGAACATTATTTTGAAACAGAATACCCGGCAATTCATGGCATCAGCCAGCGCTGGCGTCTCTTCAAGAGGAGACGGGCAGGCAACAGAACTGAATCTGAATTACGGCACAGGCCTGGGTAAAAACGGCGGATTCATTAATCTAACAGCAGAAGCAGCCTCCCATGAACGTACGTCAAGAACTCAGAATAACAACCTGATTATTTTTAACCAGGCATCAATCGGAAATTATTTTTCGTACGACAGCTATGGTAACGGGACAGATTTTGCAACATCAAAAAAGTTCGATGATACCCAGCTGCAAAAACTCGGTCAGAAAAGAGATACCTATAATTTTCAGATCGGTGATGCCAGAATAAAAAACCTGTCAGGTTTCTTTGATCTAAGTCTGCCCTTTAAAAATCAAAAGGGCGAGTTCTATGCTTTCGGTGGTTATAATTACCGTCAGGGAGAAGGTTACGGGTTCAGACGTCTACCATCTGATAGCACGGTAAATGTATATAGCATCTATCCATATGGCTATCAGCCCAATACCACTTCCCATATTCAGGACCGTTCTGCCAGTATTGGCATTAAATCACGTCTGGGGCTTTGGAACATAGACTTGAGTAATACGCTGGGTGATAATAGGTTTGATTACCTGGTCAATCATACCGTTAATGCATCACTAAGACAGACCTCGCCAACCAGCTTTAAAGCCGGAGGACATGAGTTTTTACAAAACACAACCAATCTTGACCTGAACCGTAAATTTGATAATATTGCTTCAGGACTAAATCTAGGTTTAGGTGCAGAATTCCGCATCGATAATTACCACATCAGGGCTGGTCAGCAGGCATCGTGGAAAAACTATGCCTTGGTCAATACCAATGGTAATTATACTGACCCTTCGGGATTACAGGGTGGTTCTCAATCTTTTCCTGGCTTTTCTCCGGCGAATGCCCTCAATAAGTCGCGTACCAATGCTAGTCTTTATGCAGATGCAGAACTTGATGTTACACGAAACTTGCTCATTGGAGCTGCCATCCGGTATGAAAATTATAGCGATTTTGGTTCAACCCTGAATGGTAAATTAAGTACACTTTATAAAATCGTACCCGGTTTTAATATTCGGGGGGCAGTGAGTACCGGTTTCAGGGCACCTTCATTACAACAGGAATTCTTCAGTTATATAAGTACCGATATTTTGCCAAGCGGTCAGCTTGGAAATTCAGGTTTTTTCACAAATAGTAGCCCTGTGGCAAAAGCGGTAGGTATTCCAAAACTCAATCAGGAAACTTCTGTAAATTACAGTGCAGGCTTTACGGCAAAACCAGTTAAAGGTTTAAACCTGACCCTTGACGGTTACTTGATTAATATCAAGAACCGCATTGTTTTAACGGGCTCGTTTGGTGCATCAGGAACAGGTGACTCAACTCAGAATGCCCATATCCAGCAGCTTATCAGCCCGCTGGGTGCTAATACTGCCCGGTTTTTTAGCAATGCCATAGATACCAGAACACTGGGTCTTGATTTCGTTGCTGATTATACAGTGAAGAGTGGAATTTCTAATTTCAACGCTTCATTTGGTATGAATATCAACAAAACGACCATTGGCAGAAAACTACATATCCCACCAATTTTAAAAGGACAGGAACATGGCTTTTTCTCACCAAATGACAGCACCCTGATCACAGAAGGAAATCCCAGACTGAAAGCAAATCTGTCCCTTACCTATACTTATGATAAGTTAACGCTACTCCTACGCAACGTTTATTTTGGACAGGTGGCCCGTGACGGTTACCCATATGGAGAAATCCAGCATTTCTCAGGAAAAACCGTTACTGATCTTTCTGCTAGTTACGGTTTTACAAAAGAGCTTACCCTGACAGCAGGAATCAATAACCTGTTTGATGTATTTCCATCAAAACAAGTATATGGCAATAGTTACCTTGGTGTTTTCAAGTACCCTTCAGCACAAATGGGCGTACTTGGACGCTTTTATATGTTAAGGCTAACCTTGAATCTGAAAAACTGATAGGGGTTGGTATTTAAAACTAACAATAGCTCAATAAAAAATGACAGACTAGGCTAAAAAACAGTACCTGCTCATTAAAAAAAAATGACCGTTCTTTTAAAAAGCCGGTCATTTTTTTCCCAATTGTTTCAGCCTAATCCGCCTGAATAATAAGATTTTCTACCAGATTTTTGCCCTGTCATCACTCTTTCGATACATAGCCTGGCCGGGTTGAATCTGAAAGGCATCATAAAAGTCAGGAATATCAGACATAGGTCCGTTCACCCTGAAA
>Ga0123337_10001304_pt1 | contig 32918 bp, 22 predicted proteins | sample frozenSSSSmetaG_FD_89792 | JGI IMG/M metagenome (GOLD analysis project Ga0123337, IMG submission 89792) | Glacier valley bacterial and archeal communities from Borup Fiord, Nunavut, Canada, to study Microbial Dark Matter (Phase II) -... | ecosystem: Environmental > Aquatic > Freshwater > Ice >...
CTCTCTCCGTCCCCCCCCCCCCCCCCCCCCCCCCCCCCCCCCCCCCCCCCCCCCAAAGCCGGCCCCCATTTTACCCCCCCCCCCCCCCAACCGCCCAACCCCCCCGCATTTACACCCCCCCACTCCCCCGCCGTCCCTCCCCTCCAGCGCCCCCGTCCCCCTTCCTCCCCCCCCCTCCCCCTTGCCCCCGCCCCCGCGCTCACAATGCCGCTGTGCCCGCCCCTCCGCCGGCGCCCGCACCCGCCATCTCCCACCCCCCGCCCCCACCATCGGCGGCGCCCCCGCCGCAAACGTAAACGTCGACGTCGCTCCCCCATAGACCATCGCGCCCAGCGTCTCGGCGGCCCAGATCAGCGCCACGACGGGCGCGTGCGTGACCTTCAGCAGCGCGATGCGGACGCCGCGCAGCCGGCGCGCGCCCACGACCAGCCGCAGCGGCCGCAGCGCGAGCAGCGGGATCAGGTTCAGCGGCGGGTAGAAGTGCGTCAGCCGGTTCGAGGTCGCGGCCTCGAGCACGAAGACGCTGTACACGTAGAGGTACTCGTCGCGCGCGTGGGCGGTGACGCGCGCGAACGACGAGGAGAGGATCGAGATGAGCGAGGTGATGAGGAGGATCTGCGTGAGCGTGATGAAGAGGAGCATGAGCGGCGGGCCGAGGAGCGGGGAGATGCGGTGCATGACGTCCTGGGGGGGTTAGCGTGCTCTGTCTCGTGAGGATGGGGAGGGGGGACGCACGAAGCCGATGTAGCTCAGCCCGAAGAAGACCTTGACGAGGATCCACGACATCTGCGACACGGTAAACGTGTCCCTCGCGAGCAGGGTGAAGGTCGTCAGGAAGCCGAGGTACAGGATGACGACCACGCTCATGAACTTGACAAAGTCCCTGGCCATCTCCCTCAGACACGGGATCAGGGTGCCGAAGTACGGGTGCATGCTGAGCAGCGAGAACAGGCGCGGGACGAGGAACAGCGCCTCGAGGGACAGGACGTCGAAGGCCGCGTCGACCATGTCGGCGCTCCCCCTGGCCAGCCCCGCGACGCGCAGGGCCGCGAAGGCGGCGCCGTTGAGGATGATGGTCAGGTCCCAGGGGCTCCAGAAGTCGGCGTAGTAGAACAGCCCGGCGTCGAGGAACTCGCCGAGCTCGTCGTACGCGAACGCCGCGAGCCAGATGTACAGCAGGGCCTCGAGGAGGGTGATCCTGTGCGGGTCGCGCTGCAGCAGGACGCCGTAGTAGAGGGCGAGGAAGGTGAGGAAGAAGGCGGCCTCGAAGAGCTTGATGTACTTAGGGACGCGCAGGCGGCTGAACGGCGAGGCGGTGCGCTTGTTGTAGAACTGCGGCTTCTTGACTGTGTCGACGGAGAGGCTGTCCCAGAGCATGATCTCGCCGGTCCACATGCCGTAGATGATCTTTTGGACCAGGGGCTGGCTGAGGAATTTCTTGGCGGAGGCGACGCCGGCGATCTCGAGGGCGTTGAGGCCCGTGAACGCGGATGTGGGATCGTCGTCGCCGTCATCATCAGGAGGGGCACCAAAGATATTGGGTCCCCTGACGGAGCGGATGAGCTGGCGCCGTCGGATGTTCGAGGGGGTAAAAGGCCGCTCGTAGCCGTGGTGCTGGGGGAGTAGGGTCGAGCGCTCGTCGGCTGTCGATGCGCGTGTGCCATGTGCGCTGCTGCTTGTGCTGCCTGCGGACCACGAGGCGGGGCCGGCGACGGGGGGGAGCTCGTAGAGACAGTAGTCGATTGCGTCGCGCTCGGAGAGGCGGGTGAGGAAGCGCCAGGCGACGATCTCGCAGGCGGCGGCGCGGGTGGAGTTGATGCCGCGGTCGTCGGGGTCGAGGGAGGAGAAGTGCCACTTGAGGGTTCTAGAGGTGTGCTGTGTCAGCCCGGCGATGCTGGGGTTATGGGGGTATGGAGACGTACAATAGAGCGTTGACGACGGCGGGGTTCGTGACGTTGATGGCGAGGTGGTCGACGAGAGAGCGGATGTCGTTTCCATGGGAGGTCGTGCGGAGCTGGTCGAAGGTGCTGGGCTGTGTGATTGCCTGGGCGACATAGCTGCGGGAGTATCAGCACTGCTCGGCGTGGCTCTTGTCTGCGTGCTGGCTCACATGGAGAGCTTCTTGACGATATCGACAAAGGGCTCGTCATGAGCGATGGGGGGCAGCTCCAAATCCGCCGTGGTTGAAGAGTCCATGTTTCGGATGTCAAGTATGATTGCGATTGCGCATGCGTATGCGTATGGGGATCATGGCGTCGACATAAGAATAGATGAGAATGAAGCTCGAAGGTAGATAGAGGTAAATAAAGAGGTGTAAATAAAGACAACTCGAATGGATGCAGGTCGGATGCAGGTCGAAGGCACGTCGAATGCAGGATGTCAGGATGTCGTCGTGAACCCCACCACGATGCGGGAGGACAGGGATCGGCAAGGCACTCCACCGCTCCACATATGACTGCAGCGAAGCTTGAATGGACATTGAACATTGAAGAATTCAAGTATTGAAGAATTCAAGTATTGAAGAATTGAAGCATTAGAGGATAGATTGTTAAAGGAGAGATTAAAATTCATTTAATAGCTTCATGGTTGACCATTAGGGCAGATAGATAGAATCCACGTAGATGGTTAACAGAAGATGTATAAATTATGATAAAACAATCATTCCGCGCTTATAACAACACTGTATTGCTCTAGGTTATGATAGGTGTTGTAAAGACATCCTGTTTTTATATTTAAGATAAATTATATCTAGTCATAGCTAGTTAAATCCCTCTAACCTAAGCTAGATCCTATTTAACAAGCTTATAGATGGATAACTACTTACCTTGGAAAACCTAAGCAAGCCTTCATCAATGTAAGTGTCGACTTCTACGTCATTAAAGACAAGGCTAGAATAACTATTAAATCTATAGAGAAAGACCATAACAGAAGTAAACCTAGTAATTTCTATAGATATTTAACGTCGGCTGTCTTCTTTCCATCTAGCAGACCTATCACATAGAAATCTTCACCGACTACTTCCTCTTAGACGATATCCCCCTCCTATCCCATCTCCCATCCCTCTCCTCTCTACCCCAGACCCTCCTCCGCCTCCGCCTCCCCCGCCTTCTCCCGCCTCCCCCGCCTTCTCCCGCCTCACCCGCCCCTCCCCCACCATCCCCTCACACCCGACCGCCCTCCCCGCCACCTCCTCGACGGTGCCTCCATAGGCACTCTCAGCGGGCTCTGGCCTGCGGGAGTTCGCCGCCTAGACATAGCATCAGCATCAGCATCAGCACCATCCGCATCGTCGAGGTACGGCTGGGAAGATGGAAGCAGGACAGACCTTCAACTCGTCAAGGCCCTCGCGCATCTCCGTCTCGCCGCTCCCCTTCCACGATTCGGAGCCCGAGAGGTGCCCGATGGAGGAGTCGAGGTAGCCTTTCATGTAGTGGGCGTGGGCGCGGAGGAGGGACGGGGTGGAGGGGGAGGGGGGGTTGGGGACGCCGGTGGACATTGTGGTGGTGGTGATGGTGGTGTGGTTTGTGGGATTAAAGGAGGAAGTGAAGGAAAATGAAGGAAAATAAAGGAGAAATTGAGAAATAGATATGAAGAGGGAAGAGAAGAGAGGGCTGTGAAGGGTGAAGGAGAGGTTACTTATCTTGGTCTATGATGGTTCTTTGATATGTTGATGTCGTGATGTCATATATATCGGAGAACTAGACATTGACGTCTTCTTCACCTTCGAGTACTGAAAGTCGAGGCAGATGACTCCTCTGTCTGTTCTTCTGTCCTCTTCTCTCCATCCTCTCCTCTGCTCTTCTCCTCTTCTCTCCATCCTCTCCATCCTCTCCCTCTCCTCCCTCCCCTCTCCTCCTTCCCTCCCCTGAAGATGCGAAAGGCCGATTCAGGATAGACTCATCTCCGGTTCACCGTCAAAGGCCGAAATGAGTGCGTATGAATGTATCTATGTATGTATGAATGTATGTAGTTAGTATGTAGTATGCAGTATGCAGTATGCATAGATGTATGTATGTATCCCCTCCTCCTGCCTAGGTACCCCTCAAGGCTAATTGCCTGACATGAAATTCCTGACTCTGCCGAGTGAACGGGTGTATAGGCTGAAGAGGGGATTCGAGGATGGAGGGAGGATTGACGATCGAGGATTGCATCAGCGAGTGACGTATATACGTTATGTCCGGCTTCGGAATGGATGAGTCGTACTTCTTTTTTCTGCATGGCATGGCATGGCATGGATGGACATAGTTGAGATATTCCGTAGGATATTATTATTGATATATGTTCTACAGTGTATACTAACTATACTGTATAAGACTAGACATACGCTTATAGAGTAATGTATACAGTGTATATTCCCTGTTAGGTGGTTAGTCTGTTACTGTACTAACCGTATCTATACATTTACATATAATGTAGTGTATATATTGTATTGATGTATTATCTTCTATATATTCGTATCAACTGTTACTCTATATCTGTGGTATAGTACTCTAAAGGTATATGTCTTTACTGTATACTGTATACTGTATACTGTATACTGATATTATATATACTGATACTATACTGATACTATACTGATACTATACTTACTGATATTATATTATATGTACGATGCTATACTTGGTGATATTTTGATACTATATAATAGAACATTAACCGCTACTCCGTACATCAAGTCACGCCACATGCATTTTTTTCATTTCCAAGTCACGCCACATCCCCCTGCACCCCGTCCATCCCCGTCCACCGCCGTCCCTCCCATCCCCTTTCGGTGCTAGTGCCCGCCCCCCGTGCAGCTTATGCCAGACTCTGCCGCCGATCGCACACTAGGCCCGACTAGGCCACGTTCAGCCGGCTTGTCGGGACCGAGGCGTGATGCGCGAGGCCACATCGGGCAAGATGCGCCTTGATCTCCGACAACGGCCCGTGGTGCGCGATTTTGATTTTTCTTTTTCTTTTCGAGGAAGAGGGATGAAGAGGGCATGTATGTCGGATGTATATATACACATCTGTCTGTAGATATTTATATGCTGCATCATGCAGAGATACATGTAGCATATGGATATACTCATACGCATGCACATACACACATACACACATACACATATCCAGATCTAAACACATATTTAGGAATACATACACACGTAGAACACAGACATAAAACATAATACATACATACATACATACATACATACAACTAATACATACATACAACATAATACATACAGGTGCCATGACTATCCTATCCACCGCCCACCGCCAGTCTGTGCCTGACCGTGCCTGAGCGAACATGAGTCCGCGCCAGTCCACCTCCAGCGCCAGCGCCACGAGAGATCCTCTGACGAAAACCTTGAGAATGCCTATAATTGCCCTTCCCTTCCCTTCCCGCCCTCTTTCTTTGGGATTTGCAGGTCCACATCCACCCAGGCACCTTCTTCTACGTCCTGAGTCTTACTCTCCTTCACCATCGACTCTCGCTCACCGTCGTTGATCGATCACTTGCGCCGTTCTCTCCACGCCAACCTCTCCGTCTTCCTCTCCACTCCAACATCGCCACCCGGCGCCATCCCACCCACCTCCCATGCAATGAGCAAGACCATCCCCGACATCAAGACCCCAGCCCTGGTCCAGCTGCCGGCCGAGAAGCCCGACGCCGCGACCCCGAAGCGCGAATGGAACACCAAGAACCTGCTCCCGCGCCTGGCCACCGACGCCGTGGCCGCGGCCTCGGCTGCCATGATGGTCGCGCCGCTGATCACCATCATTGACAAGTACGTCATCCTCTCCTCTCCTCTCCTTTCCTCCCTCTCCTCTCCTCGCCTCCCTCTCTCCCCTCCCCAACTAACACCCCCCACAGAGCCATCATGGAAAACGCCTCCGGCCGCGCCCCCATCGGCCAATCCCTCCTCTCCTCCTTCCGCACGCTCCTCCTCTCCCCCTCCACCCTCCTGATCTCCAAGCCCTTCGCCCTCATCTGCATGGTCTACGGCGGCACCTACCTCACGGCCAACACGCTCGACACCGTGACGTCGACCGTGACCAGCGCGCCCTCGACCCTCGTCACCTCGGGCACCACCAAATTCGCCGCCTCCTCCGGCGCCAACATCGGCCTCACGCTGATCAAAGACCGCATCTTCGCGCAGCTCTTCGGCCCGGGCGGCCCCGCGCGCCCCGTCCCCGCCCCCTCCATGGCCCTCTTCGCCCTGCGCGACTGCATGACCATCTTCGCCTCCTTCAACATCCCGCCGCTGCTGGGCCCGCGCCTGAGCGCCCACATGGGCGCCCTCGACGCCACCGTCAGCGGCCAGACCGTCGCGCAGTTCGTGGCCCCTGCCGCCATCCAGATCGCCAGCACGCCGCTGCATCTGCTCGGCCTGGACCTGTATAATCGCGGCGGCAGCGAGGGCTGGCGCAGCAGGGCGCAGACGGTCTGGAGGAACTGGGGCGTGAGTACCGTGGCGAGGGTGTGTCGCATCGTGCCGGCGTTTGGGTTCGGCGGCGTGGTGAATGCGAAGGTGAGGAGGACGGGGATGGCCATGTGGGAGAGGGTGTGAGTTGGGGAGGGGGGGTCCTTGGATATTAATGCTGGCGTTTTTAGACGGGGATGGACGGGTGGCTTGGGCGTGGTGCTATGAGTGTATGATTATGTGTCAGAGACTCAGGAGCGGCATTGCTGGCGTTGGTGTTTGTTTGTTTGTTTGTTTTCTTTGCCTTGCCTTCCTTGCTTTTGGCTGGGATGAATAGATAGAGCGGCGATGGAGAGATGAGGGATGTAGACGATAGACCGACGTGGCTGGAGCGATAGATTGACACAGATCTAGACACATATTTACATAGATCTAGACAGACAGACAGACAGACAGACAGAGGGCCCTGGACCCCTCCGATCCAGCCATCCCTGCGCCCATTTAATAAATCTACATACATACATACCCACATCCACATCCGCACCCATCTATCTCACAGGCCCTCCCTCTCCTCTCCTCTCCTCTCTGTCTTGCATCGCACCCTCGAGCTGTACTGTTGTCCGAGCGATCGGAGGACTACTACTACTACTACTACTACTACTACTACTACTACTACTACGACCACCACCACCACCACCACCACTACTACTACTTTTATAGTATGTAGCTTACATAAATGTGAAGATAGCATCCAGAGAATAATTCTTCGAGGGAGGTGTGATGCACCCTAGGTCGTGGCATCTCCCGCCAGCTGTGAAACTCGGCCTGTCATTCGCAGCTGCGTCCGTCCAAATCCTCATCCCCTCGATAATTCAGGATGCGGGTGCGCAAGATTTTCCTAGCAACCAAGGGGTATGTATATAAGGACCTTAGTTGCCATATTTTTTACTAATAGACCATGCAGCCTTTCACGTCTATCTATACAGGAAAGGAAACATTAAGCCTCGTATATCGCATCGTGTCTGGCAGCGAACAGCTGACGTCGCGGCTCTAATTCGGATTGGAAAGGAAATCGTCACCGTCCCCAAGTACAGTTCAAGCTCAAGCATCTTCGGAGTGTGGAAGACGGTTGGCAACCCCCCCCCCCCCCAAAAAAAAAATTCCCTTATTGAACGTTCTGTCCCAAGAGTCAGCCGGGACTCAACTTAGAGGATATCCATCCATTTGGACTCCCATATGGGCAGCCTGATCTGGTCAAGAAACCGGCCCTTATGGAGACATCTTGATGACAAAGCTAAGAAGTCATCGCTACTCTGTTTTTGAGTATTAGCCAAATCATCAGCCTGCTCCGCATTCTGGCCAAATCATCGGCCTGTTCTGCATTTGAGAATTAGGCCAAATCACCAGCCTACTCTGCATTTGAGAATTGGGCCAAATCACCAGCCTGCTCGACATTTGAGAATGGCTAAATCAGGCCTACATTTTGTTATTCTTCTACTTTCTCTATTCTATTCTATGGGCATCATAAGATGAGACTAGTATGTGGTTCTCATGATGCGGGGGAGTGTTGAATAAAGGGTTTGGTGCCAGTACGCACATAGGCATTCTCAGTTTAGAGAATGCATGAGAATCATTAGGTTCATGCATTGAATCATCTATGTATAGAACACTAGCCTTTGAGCCTTTGTTTTAGGCCCTTTATATTATGAGAGTCCTGCTCTAGATTAGATAGTTTTACAATCAAGCACTTTACATATCATATTTCAACAAGATGTTGGTGACTGATGATGGTTCTCTGCATGCATGGTCATTGGTATTGATGACCGTCAGTCTCACATTTGCTTGTCGGGCCAGACGCGCGCATATCCCCTACGCCTTTACCTCTACTTCGCAACGCTGAACCAACCCTGGCCCATTGTATTTTGATATGAGCCTCATGTTACCCCACTTACCGCAACAGCTGCCGATCCCCTTGCAGGCCGTGAGAAGCCTCTTTCCGTAGAGCCATATCGCATGCCGAAGCTCACGATTAATTTCTTTGAATCGGTCGGCAGAATGTTATCGAGATAAGCGCGGTATTCTCAAACCCCTCCTGTCTTCCGCTGGGCACTTGGCTTCAGCTCGCTCATGCAAGGATCGGGCGATATTTTTGTTTTCCATAGGTACCTACATACCTACACTTCATAATTTACTTCCGGACAGCAGAGACCGAAACACGAAGCTCGCCTACAGCATGGCTTCTCTCTTCCGCCTAGGCCAGCTTCTCAAAGGCAGAGCGAGCACGTACACCATCACCAAACAGCTCCACGAATCCATTTGGCTAGCAACGTATGAGGAATATCTCTTTTGTGCCTTGGAGTCCAGGACTGACCTATGAGATAAAAGCAATCAGAGCGGACAGACCGTCGTGGTCAAAAGCGTCCGTCACTTCCGCCTTGAAAACGAACGTGATGTTCTCAAACGCTTCCAATCCCGGACACCTTCCCTCCGTCCGCTGATCGACGAGATAGAAGATCCGTCTGACCCGCATGCTCTTGTACTGAAGCACCTCGACGATGATCTTTTAAATGCTTCGGCGGCTCAGCGGCTTACTAGACCCGAGATCAAGCATGTTGCAAAAAGGACTCTAGAAGCCCTAAAAGTTTTGCATGAGGATGGTTATGTACATACAGGTACGATGTTGGCGCAGCCGCTTGCAGGACATTGAAAGCTCTAATCCAGGTGAACTGCAGATATTAAGCCCGACAACGTCCTAGTAAACTATGGCGGTCAAGGGGATATCCGTTTCGCCGACGTTGAGTTGGCCGACTGCGGAAATACCGTGCGTGTCGATTCTGACTTCGCGAGGGACCGTGATATCATTGGGGCACCCATATGGCGGAGCCCTGAAGCGCAGCTCCCGATAGGATGGGGTACTCCTACCGACATTTGGTCTCTCGGCACGATGGTATGTGCATGATTTCAGCTCTGTCGCTCACTCTCTTCTCGACATGCCCGCGCTAATAAGTCTCCGTCCATGCACAGCTTATAACCTTGATCTGGGGTGAGAATTGGTTCATCTTCAAGCCGGACGTTCCAGCCGACCATGAAGAATACGAGCTAAAGATTCTCATGAAGCAGCATCAGTTTTTTGGGCCATTCCCGCTATCGTATAAGGAGATCGCAGACGATGAGACGTTGGCGATTCTGACCTATGTCATGCATGGCGTGCCGCCAGAGAAGATGAAGCCCTTCGGGCTCATTACTGAGCGGGAGATTTCGAAGGAGGATAAGGCGTTCATACTCAAGATCATGAAGCTGGATCCCAGAGACAGACCGACGGCGAAAGAACTCCTGCAGGATGAATGGTTCGGGTCAGCATAGAGGCTGCGTTTGACGTTGGATATCTTGGCTAAGAGGGAGCGTTGAAGGCCCCACGTTAGCTGAGAGGAGATCGAATCGAGAAAATGAAAACTCAGAATTGATCATGATTATATACGTTCAGCAACGAACGTGCTCTGCAGCGTCGAAGGATGGAGGGCAATACTGGTGGAAGCTCTCAAGGGCCTGCCGCCGAGCTCACGAGGAACATCTTCCGTCAGAAGAATGGAGGTGCAAGCTCTAGGCGCGATAAAATATATGTTGAATAAAGAGGGTTTGATGCCGGTAGGGCTAGGCATCCGGGTGTTCTCAGTTTGGAGAATGCATGAGAATCTTCGCCTCCGTACATAGAAGTTTCCATGCATCAAACACCGGCCTTTGAGCCTTTATTTCTGGCTCTCTATATTATGAGAGCCCTATTCTAGATTAGATAGATTTACAATATAAGCACTTTATATCAATCTTTCCTACAATATATGCGGGAGCTCTCTCGATTCCAACGCCGGGGAGCCGGGAAACCATGCATGCGTGCGTAGTTCGTTCGCTTGGAAACCCCCGAGGAGAGATGTGATGTGTGGGTGGGTGGGGAGGGGAAAAAAGGGGGGGAGACTGTGGGCTGGGCTGGGATGGGCTATGCGACGGACAGACAAACAGACAGAAATGTCCGCCTCGAGCGTTGTTTAGATGTAAGGGCTTTAATAATCTGTCCAGTCTCGTGCCGTCCGTCTGGCTGGATCTAGATGCCCATCTGTCCATCTAGCCCTCCCCCTCCCGTCTCTTCCCTCCTCTCCCCTCATCTGCTCTCTCCCATCTCTCCCCTCCTCTCTCCCCCTTTTTCTGTCGCTGCATCACCCACGCCTATGCATGAACACGAACACCAACACACACCCAGCGCCCGAAACCTAGGGGAGGTGTTTGGAGGGGGAGGCAGTGGGAGCTGTAAATCCAGGTACTGGAGCTGGTGGGGAGCAGCATGGTATGGACTGCGTCGGTGTCGAGCTTCTTGGGACTATGATGGCGTTCACAGTTGGATTTCCATCTACACACGTCCTCCCTGGCTTCAGTCCACGCCCAGCGAACCCGGGTCTTCGCACCAGAGGTAGTAGCTCATGTCGAAGATGTTGTTGTTGAAGAAGTCGTCGGACACGACGCCGGCATCGACGCCGTCCATGCCTCCGAACGCCGGGGCCGGCGCAGGCGCAGGACCCGCGAGCGATGCATCGGCCGGAGCTGCTGATGTCGGCTGCAGCTTGAGCGCGTCGGCCGTCGGGAGACCTCGCCGCGTCGCGTCTTGCGGGGTCGCAATATCGCCCTTCGACACCCGGACCAGCTCCTCCGTCAGCTGCAGGATCTGCGTCACGCCGAACGTGCTGATCATCAGCAGCCGATCGGTCGGCAGCCGCGTGAAGCACCTCAGGCCCTCCGCCACGCCCTGGAAGTTGACCGCGCAGTCCCCCCTCGTCGGGTCGCGGATGACGTCGAACAGCAGCGAGAAGCAGGCGCCCTCGATGAAGAACCGGCTGTGCCGCATGCAGCTCATGAACGAGTTCGCCTCGATGGCCTGCGAGAAGATGTTGATGATCTGCACGGACGCCCGTCGCAGTCGCGCAGCGGCCTCGTTCAGCCACGCGACCCATTCACGCGGGACCACCGGCTTCTGATCAGCGCTCTTCTGGTCGGCCTGTCGTCTTGCAGCGTCCAGGACGAGGCACGGGCGCAAGGCGATCGTCAGCGTCTGGAAGAAGTGGAAAGTCAGCACCATCATGCCGGTGCTCATGCTGGCCGGAGACTCCCTCAGCTCCACCTCCGTAAGCGGGAATTTCAGGTCGCCAGGAAGCGATCGGTGGAAGTCCAGCATCTCGTCATAGATGTCCTGGACCTTGCGGCAGAATTCGGCCACGGAGCCCCGGTTGCGGCCGTAGATGTTGTAGTAGATTTTGTACGAGATCCGCGACAGCTCGACGGCGGCCATGAGTCGATGGTCCCAGGTTGGATCGGGGATGTCGATGTCCAGGTCGTTGATTGATGCGGGCCGTCCGAGGGAGAGCGATAGGTTCCTGTCATGTGCATATAGAGACCAGAACGTTGCTTGCCGCTCACGAAGTCGACAACGATCTGCTTCAGTGATATCCTTGGAATCATGGGATGGCATGTCTCGATGTAAGCCAACAGCAAACGCCTGTTGCACTCCTCTTCCTATAGCAAGCATGGCCGAATTCGGACGGCCTTGACCCTGATGATATTCTGACAAGAGCATTGAAATCTGGACGCTTCGAAGGCTGACAGCGTCGCCCCAGCCATTCAGCCTTGATGCGACCCTTCGATACAGGGAATCAGCCCATATCGGATGACTGGTCAGTACAGCGCCGATCGCCAGTGTTGCCATTACCATGGTCGAGTCTCTCAAGTTATTGGGACTATTCGCAGGTGCTGAGTAGAGATTGTAGAACAGCTTCCTGAGCGTCGTCGGTTCGCAGAAGAGGAATACATGGTGGACGGTAGAGAGATACATCTCGAGAAACGTGGCAGCAAGATCGAACGACAGCATCTCTGGGGCGAAGCCTGCTGGTATCTCCTGCTGCTGCTGGTGCTGGTGCTGCTGCTGCTGCACGGATGTAGTCATTGGACTATCTGTATCTTTCCCAAAGAAGATGGGGCTATATCCAAACTCGCTGATTGCTTCCGCCGTGTAGTTGGTAGATCTCCCACTGATAGCAGTCTGCTTGGGAGCCTGATCACCAAAGAGAAACCTATGAAGCTGCTGCAGAAAGACAAACGTCGACGAAGGCCCATAATGGAGATTCATAGTCGAAGCCTCCGATGCCTCCGAGCCCGTGATACTGCAATGGAGCTCCCTCTTCAACAGATTCGCCTGATCGGCCGAGTCCGCCATCTCTGCCGCCGTCGGCTCTGGTGCTCTTGGAAGTGATGCTTGAGGGACGACGGGCCATGGCCTCCTGACAGGCTTCCTACGCTTGACGCCGGTCATGCACACCACGCCACGCTCCTTGCATCTGGCGCATGGATCTTGGCCATTGCATTTTGTCTTGCTGAGACGACAGGGCGCGCAGGCCTGTGCAGTGCGTCCGCTAGGCGTCGTTGCGCCTCGGCCGTCTCGGAAGATCACACCTGAGGACATCTGGGGATGGAATTGACTTGGCCGGCAACCCCTTCGGCTTTCGTTCGGACTTCTCTCGGGATCAGCACTCAGTGGGTGCTGGCAGATATACCAACTACAGAATATAGATCGGCTCCTCGACTAGCTTCGGATTTCAGTGTGAAGTGAGAGTCTATGAAGCAGGATGCCAAAGGCTTTCGGATGTGGATATGTATGTATGGAGTGCCGAGTGGGGACGAGTCAGCCAGATGTCTTCCGAATGCCGCAACACAGAGACGAAATGGGCAATTCAGCAAGTCGATTGAATTCCCATATAAGATGGCAAACGAATAATAAGAATAACATATGGATAAAATGATACTCACTGGCCTGCCTGACTCTTGACTACCTTCTATACTGCGGACATCTCGGGATCAGGCGCTTCCGAATTTTTGCCCGCAATTGCTTGCCACACTAACCCCATTGCTCGCGATCTTTCGGAAGTGCCACGAGCTCTGATCCGACGGAGAACGATCGGAACCATGGATTTCGACAGAAACTAGAAAGCTCATAACAAGAGATAAATAATGAGCATTTCCATATTATCTACCTATAATCCCTATATATATCTTGCCTGAATTTCACCTTTGTCCACGAAAGAGTTAAGTTGTCATGTTTACGCGTTGGAGGTTGCAAGATCTTATCTTATATATCTAATCTCATCTAATCTAATCTAAACCTCATGAACATCACGTGCCACGTCAAGACCATTCATCACAAGTAAGCATCATCATCATCATCATACGTACAAACCGTCAAACCCTCAGATGCAATTGACATCATAAACCACCTGTAAGTACCATTTTCCTATCTCTCCATATCGCTGCCTTTGTCTTTGCTCTTGCTGTATCTCCTGGTCTCTCCTGGTCTCTCCTGGTCTCTCTCTTGCTCTCTCTCTCTCTCTTGCTTTCGCTCTCTCCATTTCTCATCTCGTCAACCCAACCCAGCCCAACTCAACCCTCTCCTAACTACTCCTATCGCTTCCATTCTATCCCTCAACACATCCTCACCTCCTCATTTCCAACCCTCCCCACCATGTCCGAAAACCCCCCCTGCCCCCTCTGCGTCGTCGCCTCCACCTCCCCGCCCGCACCCAACCCCACCATCGCCGCCGGCGCCGCCGCCTCCGCCTACGTCGTCCTCTCCACCCCCTCCGTCATCTCCTTCCTCGACATCGCCCCGCTGGCCCGCGGCCACGTCCTCCTCTGCCCGCGCACCCACCTCGAGAAGCTGTCCGACGTCCCGACCGAGGAGTCCGCCGTCCTCGGCTTCTGGCTGCCCATCGTCAGCCGCGCCGTCATGCGCTCCGTCTACGGCGGCAAGGGGAGCTGGAACGTCGTCAGTGCAAACGGTACGCATGCTCCCTGATCTCCCCCGAAAGGAAAAAAGCCCCCCTCCCCCTCCTTTTCTTCTGCCGCTCGCGCCACCGAGAATCCCGACTGATCGCGACCGCAGGCCCCGACGCAGGCCAGACAGCGCCCCACGTGCACTTCCACATCATCCCGCGCCCGGCGCCGGGGCCGCCGTCGTCGACGGACTCGCTGTACGAGACGACGAAGGACACGTCGGTGGTGCTGGACGTGCAGCGGCGCAACGTGGCGGTGGCGGAGGGGCTGCGGAGGAAGCTGGACGACGAGGATGCGCTGGACGTGTGCGCGAAGATCAGGGACGGCGTGAAGCGCGAGATCGACTATCTGAAGCGCAAGGGCGATATCGTCGAGGGGAGGGCGGAGTGGGAGTTGTGGGGGAATGTGGAGGGGAGGAGGGGCGTGAAGCTTTAGGGGAGGAGAAGGTGAAAGTGGGGGTTTTGGGAGGGGAGAGTGGTGGTGGTGCTGCGGGCGAGGAGAGTTGGTTAATCTACTCTGTGTTGAGTTGGGGAAGGACGAGGGCTTGAAAGAGCAGATCGGTCTGGATGTATTACATATGTAATGAGAATAAACGACGAACACTGCAGACCTCGAAACAACCACTGACATGCATACTCCATTAGTCCACATAACATGTCGCGAGACCACCTAGATATACCCAATTACACGTCCCACGGCCCCTAACATCCCCTCACCCCCCATCACATCCCCAGGAGCGCGCCCCTCACCGTCCCCGCCAGCTGCACCCTCCACAGCCTGGTCTCGGCGCACAGGAACAGCTCGCCGTCGCGCCCGAAGCAGAAATTCGCGCACCAGCTCCCGATCGCGATCTTGCCGATCAGCACCCCCCCGGCACTCCACACCTGCACGCCGTCGCCGCACCCGGCGTACACGTTGCCCGCCGCGTCGCACTTGATGCCGTCCGGGAAGCCCGTCGTGGGGTACGCGAAGACGCGCCTGTTGGTCAGGAAGGGCGAGCCGCTGTACGTCGCGACGTCGTAGGCGTATATCGTCGCCGCCCTGCCTGTCTGTAAGCCTGTGCTCCACGTACGGTTTAAAAGGGGGGGGGGGGGGGGGGACCATACCTCTGCAGATCGTTCTGCGGCGTGCCGTGACTCGTGTCGGTGTCGGTGATATACACGATCGCCTCATCCGGACTAAACGCAATGCCATTCGGCCTCCCCAGCCCATCGGCCAGCACCCGCAGATCCCCCGTCGCGGGATCGAACCGGTACACGGCGCACGGCAAGCGCGGCCTGCCCCTGAACTCCTGGTCGGCGGCGTAGCACGGGTCGGTGAACCAGACGCAGCCGTCGCGCGCGACCACGACGTCGTTCGGGCTGTTGAAGTCCCGGCCGTGGAAGCTCGTCACGACGGGCTTCGGGCCCTTGCTGCGCGGCATGTGCCAGATGCCGCCGCTGCGCGGCTGCGTCGAGCCCTGCGCGCAGATCAGGATGCCGTCGATGGGGTGGTTGACGGCGCCGTTGGGCATGTCGATGCCGGCGGGCGGACGCATCTTGACCCAGTCGACGGCGTGGATGTGGTTGTGGCCATCGGGTTTGTTGGTGCGGTGCAGCTTGAGGCGCGAGATGAGGATGGTGGGGAGATAGGAGGATTTGGTGGCCTGGAGGAGGTTGGAGGTGATGTAGAGCTCCTCGTGCGCGGGGAGGTAGACGCAGGCTTCGTGGAAGAAGGGGTTTTTGGAGGCTTCGGAGGAGAGGAGGAGCGAGTGCGTCGGGGTGGTGCCGGTTATGGCGGAGAAGGAGGGGTCATATTGCAGGATTGTGACGGTGTCGGTGGAGAGTGAGAGGGGCCTGGGGACGTCAGGGGGTGTTGGAGTGGGAGATAGGGATGGATTGACTACTTCACCTGGCCACTGGCCTCTGCAATCCGGTCGACTATCTGTAGCCATGGCCGTTAGAGGGGCTGTTCTGTTGTTGTAGGAGGGGAGGCTGAGAGCTTGGTGATCTTGTTTGTACCTTGATGTCTGTCGCTGCTACCTGAATGTCTGCGTTGGTCACAGATGCCATGTTGGCAGGCTTGATCTATGGACTTTCCGATCTTTCAGTGGTATATAGAAGTCTGGGCTGTTGGTGTATAGGACGGAATATGTTATTATATGTTATTATATCTCATCGCATCGCAATCCGTTGTGTTTGGTTGCTTTTGGAGGATTGCCCAAGGGTCCTGTCCTTGGCCAACAACAGATAGGCGCCGGCCGATGGCAAGATATCCAATACTTAGGCCATTTTCACAAATACCATTAAAAGACCCAGACCCAGAAGTCTTCATTGCTCTCTTTGCTCCAATGCATATTTCAACTCTGTAGGGCATTGAAGGGCAATGGCGTGTGGGGGAAGGGAGGAGCCCCATGGATGGGGGTGAAGCGAAAGTCGCAACTCATAAGTCGTGACGCGGGGATGAAGATGGACATGAAGATCACCATACTGATTCTGGATCCTCAATAAAATGCTGCTTCACACGAGCTTATATGCTGAGGCTCTGAGATACTCTGCTCACTCAATGGCCCAATTGGACCAGAACTTCCCCAGGCAGTAGTAAGTAGTCTTGCGGACACATGGAGCAGCCAATATATGTATGTATATCACGGTCTCCCGGAACCAATGCATTCATGAATACAGCTTATATGTACACATCGACTGGCTCGAATGGTCGACTGCGTTGTCGCATCGTTGCATCGTTGCATCTATCCTCTCTCCGAGCGCAAGTCTACCCAGTTCATCCTCTAATGAGTCCTCTAATGAGCAGCCTTTCCCTTCTTCTCCTCCGCGTCGATGTTTGCCAGGAAGTCCCTTCAACGACATCAGTATGCATTCCACTCTCCTTCAAGACCAGACTCACTTGATGAACTTCTCCTCATCAGCGCTCTTCGCATTGATCGGTGGAGTCTGGGTGTCCTTGGGCTTGCCTCCTCCCATGGCGAGCTTCGCACCACCAAAGGTAGCGACGAGGGTCGCAATCGCGAGCTAGAAGATCCCAGAGCATCAGCATTCGTCCGTCAAGCTTCCTCTTGCTCTTCCTCTTCCTCTTGCTCTTCTTCCTCCTCTTCCTCGGCCCGCCCCCAGCCCTCTCCCGAGCTCATGAAGATTTTGCCGGCCCATCCTGCGCCCGGGACACGGCGGAAGACCTACGTAGTGAGCGCCGACCGAGCGACCGAAGACGTTGAAGTGGGCAACCATGTTGACGGATTTTCGACGATTGAGGGTATCGAAGGGTGAGTAGAGAGGGCGTAGTAGAGCGTAGAGCGTAGACCGTGGACTGTAGACCGTAGACCGTCGATATTTCCGAGCCGACGACACAACACAGCAGCCAGAGCTTCACATCCTCGATCCTTAGCGCCTTGGCAACTCTTCGCTCGCTCACTCGCTCACAGCTCATCTCGTCTCATAGCCGGAACAATTCGTGATCCCGTGATCCCGTGATCCCATAATCTCATGGTCCCGTGATCCTGTGATGTTCTCTTGATCTCGTGACCTCGACTCGTTTTCCCCGCGGCACCAGCCATCCGGCAGCCATCCAGCCATCCAGCCATTCCCCCATCTCCATCCCCAATCCCGGTTCCGCTCTTCCCATCTCCCGAGGCTGTGTTCCGATGTGCTCACAGTGCCTCACTTTATTCCTTATTCCCTATTCCCTATTCCCATTCCCTATTCCCTATTACCTACAGTACCTATGCCTACAGTATACAGTTCACAAGTATCTTCAGTACCTATAGTACCTACAGCACCTGCATAACATACCTACCTACTCTACGGCCCAGGCCAGGCCAGGTACTTCGTCGACTGGGAGGGAGCCAAGGTTGTTAACAGGCGACGCGCATCCTCTCCTGTCTTTTTCCTCCTCCCTCTCCTCTCTTTCTCCCTCTTTCTATTACTTCATTTTTCTTCCTCTGGCTCTCCTGAATTCTCTGTGAAGCGTTTACTATCATGGCTGGCTCTGGCCCCGACCTCAAGAAGAATGACGTAGCGAAGGGCGACCCCAACGACCTGCCACTGGTCAAGAAACTGCCGCCCGCCCTACAAGAAATAGTCGACAAGGCCGAGAAAGACGAGACCATCTACGACGAGCTCTGGGAGGGAACGTAGGTCTCCCCTCCCCCCCCCCCCCCCCTCCCCTCTCCTCTGCGCGCGCCCAGCCCAGCCCAACTAACCCCTCCCAGCGCCCCCGAATCCACCGAATCCAACATCCGCTACGCCGCCTACGCCTCGCGCATCCGCACCGCCCTCCTCTCCGCCCAGCGCTACGTGGCCTACACCTCTGACATCGGCGAGTCCTTCCGGCCCGTCGCGCACCCCAAGCTCGTGCGCGCCGCCTACGGCATCTCCTGGGCCTACCTGGCCGGCGACGTCGCCCACGAGGGCTACAAGGCCTACTGCGCGAACCAGCGCACGCGGCACCCGGAGCTGCCGCGCGAGGCCGTCGCCCTGCACTACAGCGACGCGCGCAGCGCGCAGCCGCCCGTCGCGGGCGACGCGACCGATGCGCCGGCCGAGCCCGGCGTCGTGCTGCCGATTGATGATTATCGGACGGTGATGGTGCAGAGGGCCGTGTTTCAGGGGATCGCGAGTATGGGGCTGCCGGCGTTTACGATTCATAGTATCGTGAGGTACTCGGGGAGGGCGTTGAAGGATGTCAAGAACGTGAGGCTGAGGGCGTGGGGGCCGATTGGCCTGGGGCTGTCGGCGGTGCCGTTCCTGCCGTATGTCTTTGACAAGCCGGTGGAGGCGGCGGTGGAGTTTGTGTTTTATACTGGGCTTAAGGCGTTTGGAGGGGATAAGGCGGTCGGAGAGACTCCGAGGACGGGGCGTGAACATCAGTTAGAGGTGAAGCCGAAGGAGAAGGAGTCGTAGCGAAGAGAGGATGATTGATGGCTTGAAGCATTTGCTGGCATTTATGAGATGGAGCGGTGATGATATGAGCTTTATTTGTACATGAAACGGGAGAGGCGTTGTAACTTGTACATTATTTGGATTGTCTGGGTTTCAAGAAACTCTCGGCTTTTGATGGGATGGATTTCTTGCATTTCAGGAGACTCTCGGCTTCCTCCCGTTAGAACTATACAAAATATACCACCTCGCGATTCTCAGATCTGTCAGACGAAGTATGGAAAGGCCCAGGCCTAGAAGCCTATGGAATCTAAGCTGCAGACGAGAAGACGAATGAACGGCAGCCATTTGGCCCAAGAATCTTCGATCGATAAGTCTCAACATAGCTGTTCTACTCCAAGATTCTGACTTACAAGCAGCGAAGCGCACTTTAAAGCGATCCAGCGAAGCCGCGCTGGGCATGTTGCACAAACAAGCTCCTCCTCGCCCGACTCCGCGGCCCAAGCATCCCGAACGATCTGCCCCATCGAGGATTCGAGCGCGCGCAATCGCCCGCCCATCCCTTCCCCTCCATCCAAGTGCCGGATCCCCACGCCACGATTTTCTTTCTCCGGACCCCCTTCTCCCCACTCGCCACCTACGAACAGCACCCCTCGCGGCGACCACATCTCGCGGACAGTGTCGGCAGCAGAGGATCCAGCGGCAGCGGGAGCCGGATCGCGGGGTTTTCGAGAAGTCTGCTGTGCCAGACTGATGGTTCCTGGTAGGGACAGTCGACGGCAGGACGCAACACGATGGAGCACGAGGATGCGTTGTGTTTTCAGGTATGAAGTATGCTCATTGGGCGTGTGCAGGCGGCACCATCGCCTCGGTGTTTGGATGTGGAATATGCCGCTGTGGGTTTGTTGTGCGTGGTTGCTGGAGCGAGGTGGATGACAGGAGCAGCTCGCGTGTGTGCTTCGTCTAGGATGGTTGTGCAGCTGGAGGGCACGAATTGAGGGAGGGAAGGGCTGGTTTAAATACTGCATCCACCCCGACGCTTTCGACAAGGAGGTCTTGGAGAGCGTAGTTGGGAAATTTCAAGCTTGCTGGTCGTAGACTCGTTTTGGCAAAGGATCGTGGGTGAGATTGTGAGTTTCAACACGCACGTATTGTTGTAGGGCGGGCTTTGAGGGAGCTTGAGGCATCTGGATTTGAAACAAAGCGCTTGCTTGCTTGGGATGAATGTAGATCCCCTCGGCCGGCAGAAAAGACGACGCAGACACGGTCCAGATGGACGAGCTCGAAGAATGAATGCGATGTGGCCCCCAGCAGCCGTAACCAACGGGCAACATCGTGTCCGAGGTTCTGTGTTTGGATTTACAAGTATTATAGCATTTCCACAATCTTGCAGCTAAGTGTATTAGGTTCCAACGGTGACAAGAGTTGTGACAATGATTGCTTCGGCGGTGGTGTCTGTCACCAGTAACAGCATACACACATAGGATTCAGAGGCCTGAAACAGGATAACAGTGAATGGATCGATCTTGAGAAAGGGGGTGTAGAAACGTCCGTGTGATTTCGTTCGAAAGCAGGGATTGTTGGCTCTAGATCGTTCTGCAAGTTTCAACTTTGGAGAAGATTATCATATATATATACCTCTTTCCCCGTCTGATAGGCTGGACTTGATCGCGGCGAATAGAGCATGTGTCCTAATCTACTGCTGTTCTCAAGCATCTTAGACATATCTGAGTCCAGATTTGCGCCCAAAGCCTCTAGAGAAACATCCAGGAAGCCTTTATACGCCATTTCATCAACTGTGAGACTGAAGTAAGCCAGGCAGATCTAACAAGTCAATCACACCGCAAGGGAGTCGGCCAGAGTGAGGATATGTATATAAACCCCCGCTTACCCCACGAAGAAGAAGCCGGGATAGGATCAACGAGTCCATGTGCCCCCGTTGCGTACGGCCTGAGCAAAGATTGTTGAAAGCTCACAAGCACAACTATGTGCTGTAGGCCTGCTCAAAGCTTCATCAATTTCAGGCCGAAAGCCGAAATCACAAGCTAAGATGCTCAAATGGAACTCAAATGCACAGTAGCATGGTGGACGGCGGCGAGAATAAAACAGTAAGAAAGCACCGGCAATGAGAATAGTGCAGCAGATGCTAATGGCGCATCTTCGCGCACGAAAAGAGGGAACTGCAGAAATAACTGAAGTATCTGGCAATACGCATGCTGCACGCCCGAACCGGACTTCCATTTACGACATTTTGCAAGTTCCAGGCTAGAGAACAAGAAGTTTTGTAGAGAATAGATGGTTGATATAGCTTTGGCAAGGAGAGCGCCACAGCACATGATGGGGATTGCAGATGGTGAAAAGCGCGAAGCTTACTCTGTTCCGGCTTTTGAAATCCTCTTAGGTCCTCTCAAGCAGGACCAGAAATGTGTCGTTGACGTGAAGTGCACTCGAATCAAAGTTCCAACTTCTGCGATGCAGACTTCATTCATCGCAGATAGACGTGGTGGTGCCGGACAGATATAAACCCCCTAGTTTCCCGGACGAAGAAGAAGGACGTGACAAGCAGCACTGCGTTCTGACTGGCAACATGCTTCCAGAGGCGTGCCATATCTATCCATACTGCCTGCTTAAGATGTCGTCCACCACAAATGTCGTCCACCACATGTCGTCCACCACAGCCCTTCATCTGAGCCGGCTCCGAAGATTTGCAAGGAGACCAACGACAAGAGCAAGGACGACGGCAGCAAAAGCTTTCCCAGAACAACAGGCCCGCACCGGCATCAACTGACAACAGCGTGAAGTGCAAAGCTGACAACAGGTACGCCGAAATCCGAACAATCAAGAAGAGATTCCCTAAGCCAAAGAGATTAGAGAGCATATATGACAAGAAACATCCTATGTTGGGCAGCCGATGTGATTTGTGCCATACGCAAAACAAGAAGACTGTAGAAAGAAGGTTATATACCATAAATTTGGCCAAGATTGACATCTGATATCATAAATGCGTTGATTCCATTTCCCAAGCGCCCGCCATGCTACACCATCACCGCCCGCCCCACTGCAACCCCAGCACCCACCGCCTCATCCGACAGATTGACAATCCAATTCTCCCAGAACTTCAACCCCTCAATACTTTCCTCTCTACACAGCGCCCCCATCTCCTCAGCCATCTCGAGCTCCTCCGCCGCAACGCCAATACTCCACCCAAAGTGCCCCGCGACATCGCGCGCCGTGACTCCGACGCCGAACTGCTGCCAATCCCACTGGCCCTCCCTCTCGGGCGGCGCGGCGTGCAGCCCCGCCAACCACGCCAGCAACGCCTTGATCGTCTTCTCATCCGTGCGATCCGTGCCCTGCACCACCAGGACGCCGCTCTTGAACTGGCGCAGCCTCACCGGGAGCCTCAGCTTCTCCCACAGCCGCGCGGCCTTCTCGAAGTCGTTGGGCGACACGAGCTCGATGCCGTTGCGCGCGCGGTTGAACATCGCCCACAGGTCCACGAGGCTCATGATGCCGCCCGCCTTGCGGAGCACGCCCGTCGCGTCGTCGGTCAGGAACTCGGCGAGGTTGCGCGCGAGCTCGGTGACGTAGAGGGTCTCGGAGCTGCTGCCGCTGCCGAGCATGTCCTTGGTTGTTACGAGGCCGAGTGCGCTCGCTGACTGGGCGAGCAGGGTGTTTTCCTCCGAGGAGCCGGGTCCGCCGTTGGTTTGGCGCGCGAAGGATTCGGCGAGGGCGACGATTTCTTTTGCTGATGCCATGAGGGCTTCGAGATCTTCGAAGGCGTTGCCGATTACGAGTTCGTTGTTCTTGCGCATGTCGAGACGCCGCTGCTCGAGCCCGGCGATTCCGACGGTCTTGGTCCGGTCGTTGGGTGATGAGACGACGCCCGAAGAGCCATCGAGGTTCGGCTTTGGCACTGGAGGTGCACCGTGGAGTAGCCATTTTCTTTGGGTCATAGCACCTTTTAAACGTTCATGAAAGATCTTCTCACCACCACCTCGAAAGGAGATCTTGATATTATCTGGAACTCCTGCTCTCGGAGCATTGAAGCCTTGGAGGGTTGGGCCAGGCGATTCAGGCCGGTAGGCTGGCTCACCGAGCCCTTTGGGTAGATCTTGAGAGATCAGAGGTGCACCACATAGCTCACAGGAAAGCAGTGATGGATGATTCAGGAATGTGCATCTTGGACACTGAAACGAGGCTGCTTTACCATTGCTTTCAGCGGGCTGCAGAGGTAGACGTCCTGGATCAGGTAGCCGTACTTGTGAAAGGGAGCGTGCGCTGTCATCTCGTCCTCCTATTGGTATGGGAGCTCGTACTGAATTTATTACAGGTGCTGGGCGATTCGCAGCACCTGCTATTGCAGCCTTCAAGACGTGAGACAAAGGCGGTTTTATCCCACAAGCAAGACATGGTGGCAACGGAGTGTGGATGGTGGCGATGGAAGGGTCGAAATTCGCGGGCACTGGGTTGGAGAAGCTGCATATTTGACAGACCCAAGTCGCATTGCTTGCTGGAGTCGGCTCAGGAGGAGGGAGATGGAAAGGGGCGTCGGCTCGGCTTGCAGGTGATGCCGCTGCACTTCTCGAGGGTGAACTGAGTGTTGCAGCTCTGCTCTGGATGGATATTCTCTTGGGAGGTTTTGGAACCAGAGTTATCTTTGGTGATGATTTTAAAAAGCCTGCCTGTGCTGGGGATCAGTCAAAGCCCTCATTTTCCATTTCTCAGTACTTATAGACGTAGACGTAGACGCACATAGAACTCAAACCTCTCAACCTCCTTTAGGTCTATCCCGACGGAATTCTTGCGAGGTTCATCGTTGTCCACATAGCAGACTCGATGGGATGTCAGGTAGGCATGTCCGTTTTGATGGTCTGGGATTTTATATTTCCTGATTAACTGTGAGCAACTGGATACTCTGGATACTCTGAATACTCTGAATACTCTGAATACTCTGGAACATTCAACATTAAGGAGAGGAGGCAGCCTACCCCTCATAGAGCCCAACGTTGTCCTGTACAAAGAGCAGGACCTCATCTGGTGATAAAGATGGCCTCAGGGCAGTAGTGAGGTCAATCTGCTTGAGGGACATTCGGGATATCCATGTGAATCAATGTTGTGAATAGAAGATGTGCATTGAGGAAAGGTAGATGGGATAGAGATGACGATGGCATCCTTCCCTCCCAGTTCCTTATCGCCTTATCGGCCATCTCGGCCATGTCGGTGAACCCCATCACGACCTTGGCATGTGCACGTGACTCTTAGGCCCATGCCATCAGACTTTAGCGAGGGCTGGGAAAGTCATGCATGGCAATAATGGCAGTAATGGCAATAATGGCACAGGCACAGCAAGTCGCCCTCTCTCTCCTACAACTCCATACCTACTTCTAAAACCATCGTTCACTCAGTCAACTCTTTGTTCATCAAACTGTCTATGATTATACCAACTCTCGATAATCCAGATAATTCATCTACTATCGATCCTCATACTGAATCCAATCTACTAACTCGTAAAGCACCTTTTGAGGAGAGCACGCCCCTCCCATCGCAACATGTCCATGTCATATAATCCGTGGGGAGCCTTGCCGCCGCCTGCTCCTGGGACGCAACCAACATATGCAGCAATGGCCGCAAGTATGTCGCCTCATCTCGCGCAGCATCAGATGGGAGCTAACAGGAGCGAAGGTAATCCGGCATATACGCCTGTTCAAGTCCGACAGTCCTTTGCGTATCCTCAACCTCAAGTCCCTCAATCCATTCACTTACCCCAATATACCCAGCCTCCTCCGATGGCCGCCGAGCAAGCGTCGCCGCCGAAGAAGAAGAAGATCGACTGGCCAGAACCAGTAAGGCGCTATGTCCAGAGATCTTTCGATCCGAGTAACATGCTGCCCGATGTTTCCAGGCCAGATATGGAGACCCAACTCAAGCAAACCATCTCGTCCGCCACCGACACGGATAGCCTTCTCACTATTGACTGGGATAATCTACCACTTCCACAAGAGATGATCCGATCGGAGAGAGCAGCTCAAGTGCCGACCCCATCGCGTTGGGTCAATGGGCATTATGTGTCAGATCCCAGTGCCCAGACGAAAAAGCGAAAATCTCAGGAATTAGATGGCCAGCAGGATGTTTCATCAGCCCCTCCTTGGCGTATAACTAACAAACCTAATGTATTCGAGGATCGAATCACATACTCAGCAAATGCATCGGCCACGAAAGTGTCCACGAAGCCACTTCGGGAAGGCCTTCCGACGAAGGCGAGTAAGAAAATGGAGAAGCGCCAGCGTCGTTTCGATGGCGGCTATCAATCTACTTATAAAAGGTCTCCATCACCGGAGGCCGGTTCTGGGCCGGTCGTTGGCCGTTGCCAGACTCTCGAGAAGAAGTATTTTCGCCTCACGTCTGCTCCAAATCCCGATCATGTTCGTCCCGAGCCCGTCTTAAAACAGACCTTGGAATTTCTGAAGAAGAAATGGAGGAAAGAGGGCAACTATTCATACATATGTGATCAGTTCAAGTCCCTGCGACAAGATCTCACCGTCCAGCACATCAAGAACAAGTTTACCGTAGAAGTCTACGAGATTCATGCTCGGATAGCTCTGGAGAAGGGGGATCTGGGTGAGTATAACCAGTGCCAGACACAGTTGCGCGCTCTATATGCGCAGAATCTCGGCGGCAATCCCATGGAATTCAAGGCGTATCGTATTCTTTATTTCATTCATACATGTAATCGGACGGCGTTGAATGATGTGTTGGCGGATCTAACCCCGGCAGAGAAGGAAGAGCCGGCTATCAAGCATGCGCTGGGTGTTCGCTCCGCTCTTGCTTTAGGAAACTACCACAAATTCTTCAGGTTATACCTCGACACCCCGAACATGGGTGCATATCTCATGGATATGTTCGTTGTAAGAGAGCGTCTGGCTGCGCTATCTAATATATGCAGAGCGTAAGTCATCTTGTCCTATTACTTTGGAGTAGTCTAACATCATCACAGATATAAGCCAGATGTGAAGCTGCGATTCATCACGGAAGAGCTTGGATTCGAATCTGATGCGGACGCCGCACAGTTCATTTGTGACTACGAAGGTGGCCGAGAACTACTCGACGAGCGCGACGACGGCATCGTGCTCCTCACCGGCAAGGCAGCCGGATTATTTGAACAAGCCAAGGGTGCGGCCTTCCAGAAAATTGACATTAAGGGCCAAATCTAGCACGCCTTACATACCCTGTGCCCTTGCGACATTTTGATGGTCCTGGAATCTCTTTGCTCGATATTTTCCTATTTCTTCGAGGCGCTTTCGATCCATGAATAACGACTGCCATGACTACTTGCTTCATGTTATTCTCCTCATAACCCACACCTCAGCAGCAGCAGCGGCGGCAGCAGCAGCAGCAGCATTTATCAGCGGCAAGAAGCATCTGAAATTTTGCAAGCGCGCATACCTTCCTCTCTCGTCACAGTTCTCCACATTCGGACGGACACGATACGTCACATCACATCCCATCCTTTTTCATTTCTTATCCGTCGTCTTCGTCTAGCCTAGTATAGTCTGACCACTGAAGGCGTCTGTCTGGGAGGGAGGTTCAGCGCGGGGGATACCATACCATACCATACCAAACCATATCTGGGTCGGGTTGGCTTTTGCATAGCTTGCGTGGAAGGAGGGCATCCGGGCGTGGGCGTGGGCGTTGGGGTACATAGGTTCTCTGCTCTGCTTTGTGATACCAGCGCAGGCGCGGCGCGGATCTTGGCGGCATGACATGTAGCGAATTGATTAATAAAAGCGCATCGCATTTTCGAGCGTTTGTGTCTCTGTGATGTGATGCTCGTGCGGGAGGGAGGGGGAGGGAAGACGTGCAAGGACGTCATGGCGATGATGATGCTGATGATGATGATGATGATGATGCTGAGCCCCCAACCCAAGGAACGCGGACGAACGCAGCGAGGACTCGGATGCGCACAGACAGGCGAACAGACGACTCGGGATGGGAACCACGATGTTTCCATGTGGCAGGCGTGCATCGAGATTGGCATCGAGATTCGGATGCGACTTGGCGCGGGGATGGGATGGAATGGACGGGGGAGAACAAGATTAAATCTAGAGAATGGCGATCGTTCTGGAAGCCGCGAGGAGGAGGACAAGGAGGAGCGTGCCGATGTGTCGGGGGCGTGGTGTGGCGTGGCGTGGCATGGCGCAAGCGCGTCGGGAGGAGGGAGGATATACATATATATATATATGTGTGTGTCTCTGTCTGTCTGCTTGAGAGGGAGGGAGTGAGTGAGTGGACTGCGAAAACAAAACCAGCGCGGCGGTATGGCCTTGCGATGGGCATGGGCATTGGAATGGGCATTGGAATGGGCATGGGCATGCGCGAACACTGTGGATGGACCTGGCTCCGGGGGCGAAGGGGCGAGGGAGCGGCGGCGCAGCATTCATTTAATATTGGGCGAGTGAGTGCTGTGTACTGACTGAGAACAAGTGGCTGGCTGCTGACTCCGAGTTCCAGCGTAGGCGGGCCGAAGTGATGTACAGTATGTATGTACATTCGAGGGCAAGACAGAGGAGAGGAGGAGGAGAGGATCTCCTGCATAATGCTGCAGCTGCAGCTGCAGCTGCACCTGCATTCTTGTCTTATGCATGGTGGGTGGATGATGATGCTCTGTATGTACCCTATGCATCTACACGAGACACATTCCAGCTCTCAGCTCAGGTCTCAGGTCTCCTCCAGCGCCCTGAAAGCACGAGGAATGCTCCCTGCATATCGATATCGATAGCGATAGGGGTGATGGTGTCAGTGTGCAGCACAGCATCAATATCATGCACATCTGGATCTCAATCTGCATGCTCAGAGGTCTCGTAGACGTGGGAGGAGATGGAGGAGAGGAGATGAGGAGAGGAGGTGAGGAGAGGAGATGAGGAGAGGAGGAGATGGAGAAGAGAACATATTGTATTGTATATGCTATATGTATACCATACTGTATATACTATATTGTACATACATGCTGTTGTGGACTTCTTTCTCCTATGTACATATTCTCCTTCTCCTCTTTCACATTCTCTTTCGTTCACTGCCACTTTCACATTCGCAACAGAGTAGAGCATCCGCCTAGAGAGTGCATGAATCCTCCCCCAGTCCTCGCATCAGCCCCTCTCCCCTCTCCCCTCTGCATTTCCACTCCCACACACCTCCGAAAATCCGCATCTCATCGCATCTCAGACTACTCCTCGTCTTCACGAAAAACCTCAAGGTCTGTTGACGACAGGAAGTGAATAAAAAATAAACAAATAAATACCCCACATTCAGACAATTCGCCTAGGTAAAGGCACGAGCCTGACGGGTGGGGTTATGGCCATACAAGTTGCACCATAACAAAGACGATTATACCCGCCCTCGCCCTCGCCTTCGCGTAGGCACTGCCACTGCCACTGCCACTGACTGCGCATCAACATACAAACGACGGCCAGAGACTGTTTCACTTCGAGACCCGCTGCGATAAGGGCACATTCTCGTCGGCATCTTCAGACTACAGACTACCATCAAGCAAACATCGCATTATCGTCGGATTGAGCGACGAGGAAGGCGGATAACATGAAGGTCCGTCAATCAACTGCTCAGCCAGCGCGTAAGGGATCGACCCTGTGCTAACCCAGACCCTGAATATAGGCTCTTCGCCGCTCGATTAAGGGCGATAGGGGTGACTCGAAGTTGCAGCACATCTCCATAACCCCCAAGTCGGCCATCGCAATCGTGCCGCCGAAGAAGGTACGATCCACGATCCCCTGTCGCGAACCCCTCTGGCTCGATCTTTGATCCGGGTCATAGCTGATCTCTGGCGATAGGTCATCAGAGCACTGTACGATTACGAGGCGCAGAATGTGCAGGAATTGAGCTTCCAGAAGGGCGACTTCTTCCACGTCATCGCGCGCGAGAACGACACCGACTGGTACGAGGCGTGCAACCCCGCCGTGCCCGATGCGCGCGGTCTCGTGCCCGTGAACTTCTTCCAGGCGCTGGGCAAGACGGAGAGGGACAGCGGACAGAGCAATGTGTCGACGGCGAGCACGAAGGTCCCGGACCACGACTCGGGCTACTCCGACACGACGGCCTCGGGACCGGCGCCAGAGGGCCAGCGCATGTCGAAGATGGGCAAGGGGGGCGGCGCTATGGTCTATGGTATCGTCATGTACGACTTCGCGGCCGAGCGGCCCGACGAGCTGGAGGCGAAGGCCGGAGAGGCGATCATCGTCATCGCGCAGAGCAATCCCGAGTGGTTCGTCGCGAAGCCCATCGGGCGACTCGGCGGACCCGGCCTGATCCCCGTCAGCTTCATCGAGATCCGAGACATGACGACGGGACAGGCCGTGCCGGACGCGCAGGCGGCCGTGCAGAGGGCCGGCGTGCCGAAGGTCGAGGAGTGGAAGAAGATGGCGGCGGAGTACAAGAATAGCAGCATCACGCTGGGCAAGTTCGAGACGGCGAATGCGCAGCAGGGACTCGAGCAGGATATGGGCAGGATGAGTTTGCAGAAGGGACAGAGGCAGAGTCAGCAGGCGGGCAATGCGCAGAATTATGTGAGTAGCTCGGCTGTGTGGGGGACCCAGTGGCTGACATCTCCAAGCAGCAACAGCTCAGACAATCGCAGCAGGCGAAGACGATGCAGCAGAACCAACTGCAGCAGCAACAGGCACAACAGCAAGCGGCGCAAGCAGCCGCGGGCTCGCAACTCTTCGCGCCGGTCTCGGCGTGCATCCCGCGCTACTGGTTCTCGGAGGACAAGTACTGGTTCGTGATCGAGGCGGTGCTCGAGGACGGGCGGCACTGGGAGCTGCAGCGGTACTACGAGGACTTCTACGACTTCCAGATCGCGCTGCTGACGGAGTTCCCGGCGGAGGCGGGCAACACGGGGACGCAGAAGCGGTCGCTGCCGTACATGCCGGGCCCCGTCAGCTACGTGACGGACCAGATCACGGACGGCCGGCGGCACAACCTCGACGCGTACGTCAAGAACCTGCTGACGCAGCCGCCGTACATCAGCCGCTGCACGCTCGTGAAGCAGTTCTTCGCGCCGCGCGAGGGCGACTACGAGATCGACCCCAACGCGCCGGCCGACGAGGGCGACTTCCGCAACTCGGGCGGCAGCGCGCAGAGCTCGAGCGGCACGGGCCAGGAGAGTCGCCAGGGCAGCAACGTGAACCTCAACGGGAGCGGGTATGGCGGGCTCTCTGCGGCGCCGGCGCGCCAGCAGCAGATGCAGCGGCAGACGTCGGGGCTGTCGCAGCCGCAGCCGCCGGCGGGCCAGGGGAGCGCGCAGCAGGGGGCGCCGCAGGCGCTGTCGGCGATGAAGGTGAAGATCTACTTCGGGGACGACCTGTTCGCGATCCGGGTGCCGCGGGACTCGTCGTACGGGCAGCTGCACGACAAGATCCGGGAGCGGCTGAAGATCCCGGCGGGCGAGGAGATCGCGATGTTCTACAAGGACGAGGCGAGCGGGGAGCGGCAGGGGCTGGCGAGCGACGACGACCTCGACTTCGCGCTGGGCAGGAACGAGAAGCTGGTCATCTACGTGGAGTACAATTGAGCGGCCTGGGCGGCCGGGGTGGCGTGGCCTGCGGCCTCGGTTCGTGCGGCGCGGGGCGGGATGGCGAAGGGGGTGGTTTTGCGTCGCGGGTGCATGATGGAGACGGAGGTGAGGGGGAGGCGACGGGGATGCAGCGTACAGCGGCGAGTGTCACGACAGACATGTTTTTGGAATCTACCACGTCGATCTTGATCTGACGTCTCCCGGCTTTCGGATTACACCACATACAGCACAGTTCTACTCAGCTTTTCGATTCGCACTTCCTCGCATTCTCTGCGTGGGCTTTTATCTTTTACGGGGGGTGGCGCGCCGATCTCTCTGGCGATGCGCACGCGTGTCTCCGGCTACGGTGCGGTACGGCAGGGTACCGTGGATGGGGATTTCTTTCTCGGGATGGTACTATAGGGATGAGAGACGGGGCGTTTTTGGGGGGAGCGGTCTGGGAGGGGTGGGTGTGGATTTATTGCAGATTTATTGCAGATAGGGGAGAGAATGATTGTGGTGGAGGAGGGGGTTTAAGTGATGGGATGGTGGCTGCGATGGCTGCGAAGCCAGATGAGATGAGATGAGATGAGATGATTGATGTGTATGGATGGAATGGATTGGATGAGATGAGATGAGATGAGACGGGGTAGAAAGGACATGCGATGAGTTAGAAAGGGAAGGAATGCAAAAGAATGACAGCAAAGGAAAGCGTAATCGCGGAAATGCAAAAAGTGCTCTCTAGCCGCCGTCTGCCGTCTACCATCTGCTGCCCTGCCTCCTTTGCTTGATGAGCTGGGAGTGGTATGTGATGGGGAAGTATGAGGAAGGGCTTGGGATTCCGCAGCTGTTGTGTGTGGATATCCTCAATGCCATGGCATATCAGCTTCCTCCTCTCCTCTCCTCTCCTCTTTTCTCCCCTCTCTCTCTTCGCCGCGCGCCCGTGGCAGCAGGGCTGAGCCCCGCGTATGCCCTCCCGCGTGACAGGCTGTAGCTAAGCATCTCGGTCCCGCCTCATCCCTCGCCAAGTCATCAGCCAGCCATCCGCTGTCTATCTCTCTCTGGGATACACAGCGCGGCCACGGCTGTCGAGTCCCGCGGCGAAGAACGGAACGGAAGCATATTCCGGACGCGCGATCGGCCATCGACGTCGAAGCTCGGGAGGGGGAGGGGAGGGTAGAGGAGGAAGGGGAGCGATTCCGGTGAGAGGGTGTGGATGCTGTGATGTGATGGTACTTCGTGCGGCTCGGCTGGCGAGATGCGGCGTTTCGAGTGGAGGAGGGAGAGAGGGAGGGGGGAGGGGACGGCGAGACGGTCCTGGGGAGGGGAGATGTTCGTCCTCCGTCGGGGGCGGAGGTGATGGCGGACGGCGGCGGAGGGGGCTTGATGCGCCATGGGGTGGAAGGTCGGAGGGGATGCTGGATATCTAGTGTATCTGATTCTGTGGATTCAGAAACTGCCTTGGAGCTGAAAGGGGATGCGTCCTCTTTTGCGTCTGCGAGGGTGGGGGATGGGGAGGACGAGTGCGCAGATGTGTTTTCGTCTCTTGGTTCCGCAGTATGGATGTCAGATCGAGGGGGGGATGGGGATACTTGAGGGAATGCGGACTTGTGTTAGACGTAGGTAAAGAGATTAGAGGCAGGTGGAGTGAATTCCCTTCTCCAGAACGAAGGCTCTGAACTCACAATGTTGCACTTACTTGCTCGAACGATCACTGTGTTGTGCATACAAATAAAGGTCCTAACGCATAGCATAATTCAATCTCTCCTCCAGATTCTCGCACTGCGAACTCCCTCCCTCACACGGCACATCTTGCAACAAGCTTTCATACTCGTCCCCTCTCCTAAGTCAACACAACGCCATCTTCCCTCCCCATAACACTACATCAACAAACAAACAAACAAACAAACAAACAAACAAACAAACAAACAGACAAACAGACAAACGCAGCACCCCCGTCCTCCACCGCGCCTTTTCACACCCCCACCCAAAGCCCAGAAACGTACAAACCGCGCCATGGGCCACGGAAACACCATCATCGTCGCCCTCTGCGTGACCGTCGCCGTCCTAGCCCTTATCGGCTGGGTGGCCTTCCAGTGCCTGAACAACATAGTAAGCCGCGCATCTCCTCCTTCCCTCTTCCCTCTTCCCTCTTCCCTCTTCCCTCTTCCCTCTTCCCTCTTCCCTCTTCCCTCTTCCCTCTTCCCTCTTCCC
>Ga0123337_10001305_pt1 | contig 32842 bp, 42 predicted proteins | sample frozenSSSSmetaG_FD_89792 | JGI IMG/M metagenome (GOLD analysis project Ga0123337, IMG submission 89792) | Glacier valley bacterial and archeal communities from Borup Fiord, Nunavut, Canada, to study Microbial Dark Matter (Phase II) -... | ecosystem: Environmental > Aquatic > Freshwater > Ice >...
GGGGGGGGGGGAGGGGGGGGGTGGGGGGGGGGGGGGGGGGGGGGGGGGGGGGGTGGGTATATGGTGGGTGGGCGGTTGGGGGGGTAGGAGATACGACTGCGCTGAAATTGGCGTTTGGGTGGGAGATATCAGGATTATGTAGAGACAGGGGCGACTGGAGGCTTCGAATCCGGCGCACTGGCGGAAATCAAGCGCATGGGCGACGGATATTCAGGTGTTAGTCTGATTTCAATAATACCATGCAGTCCACCCAATGCCTAAAATGCAGAGGACACGGCGCAGATTGTCGTTCAAACCAGCCACCACTATCCTGTGGCACAGACGCGCGATGTAGGGTGCACAATGCAGTGTTTTCGAGCTCTATGATCTATGATATGCATCTCCTCTGCAGACACGCCGGTGCCTTCCTCCCATATGTAATATGTATCCCTTTTACCCCGCCCACAACAACCCACAAACGCAATACACACCACCACCCCCACCTCCCCTATTTTATGATTCCAGATAAATGCAAGAAAATCACTCACCCCGCACTCGCTCGCTGTACAACGCCCGCCCGCTCGTCAAAGTTCCAATGAATACACATAACGCCCCGTTCCTTTCCCTTCCGTCCCTCCCATCCCTATATTCCCATCCATCATCCCATCATCCCATCATCCATCATCCCACAACACCCCCCTCATACCCAAGCAACCCGCCCTCTCCCTCCCACACCCCCGGCACCCACCTCTCCACCAACCCCCCCTCCCAATCCACCACCCACCGCACCCCCTTCATAATCACAAACCGGCTCTTCCTCGGACTCCCCGACAGCAGCGTCTGCATGCACCGCTTCGCATACACCAGATCATACGTCGGCGACCAGTTGTGCGTCGGCGCCCACTTGCCCTCGCCGTCGACGCCCGGGTCGCGCCCCGACCTATGCCGCGCCGCCGTCAGGTGCGAGGGGTACGCCGTGGCGGGCCGGGAGGGCTGCGCCGCCAATGATGGGATTGTCGATGCCGCGGACGTGGCCGACGCGAGCGTCGACAGCGACGTCGTGTAGCTGTGATGGTGCGCGAGCCCCGGCGGCGGCGTCTCCATCTCCGTCTCCTGCCGCGTCTCCAGCTCCTCCGTCAACTCCGCCTCCGCCGGCTGACCCCCATCTCTTGCGGCCGCCGGCGCCGTCGCCTCCTCCGCCTCGTCCACAACCTGCGCATGCCTCCGTCTCCGCCTCCGCCTCTGATTCCGCGGCAGCGTGTTCTCCTCCGGCAGCCCCCTATCATCCAGCGGCGGCGCCACCCCAATCGCCGCATTCAGCGCCTCCAGCCACGCGACATGCGTCTCGATCTCCGTGCAGTTGAGCAAGAACTGGTCGGCCTCGACGCGCAGGCGGATCACATACCTCCTCTTGACATAATCCGCCGCGATGCCCACCTCGGCGTGCTGCAGGCTGTACGTCTTCAGCAAGGCGCCGCGCTTGACGTTGCATGCGAGGTCGGGCCGTGTGGGGATGGACAGGAAGAAGGGCCGCGAGCAGGAGGAGAGAGAGAGCGCGGTGCCTTGCAGGGAGACGAGGACGCGGCGCCAGGTGCGGTCGCGGGCGCGGTGGACGGCGTTCTCGAGCTCATGCTTTTGCATGAAGACGGCGGAGAGGGCGAGGTCGCAGGTGTAGGGGGGAAGCTTCTCGTTTCCCTCTTCCTCGCGCGGGATGATCGTGGGCTTGCGGGCGAGCAGGAGGGAGTCGTAGGAGGGCGGCGAGGGGGAGGAGGCGCGGTAGTGGAGGAACTCGTCCCTGGAGAGGCGCGAGGGCCGGGGGGCGGGGGTGGGGATGGTGGAGAGGCTGCTGGTGCTGCTGCTCGGATTCGAGAGGGCATAGTCTGGGAGGGAGGGCGCGGGGCGGTCGGGGACATGAGCCAAGTTGTATTCCTCCATCGAGACTCGCCGCGAGCCCGGCGCCGTGGGTGCGGGAGTGCTGTAGATATCCGGACAGGCGTCCGCTTCGAGCGAGGTGCTGCTGATACTCGACGGCGAGGGCGGGGGATTGTAGGGGTTCAGTTCCATCTGCTCGTGCGGCGAGAGGGAGATTTGTTGTTTGTTCGGCAGATCCACATCGCCGCGGACGTAATGGCTGATGGCCAGGCCGATTGTCGTGTCCTCTGCATGCATGGTGCTCTCATTCCAACCTCACATTCACAATGAAGTCGTCGCAGCAGTGCAGTGCAGTGTAATGCGCAATGAGTGTCGTTTTTTTCTGTCCTTCGAGGGCTCAGGTCATCCCGCAAGAATCTCTCGGCACGAAGAGTCGATGGTATATATGCAGGTTGTTCGATGTGGATCCCGATGTGTGCTCCGAATCCAAATGCCAAGTTGGCTCGACGACCGGATTCAGCCTACGTATGCAGTCTATCCTCTAAAGATTCATGAGATGTATTTGTAGTTGGTCTTGGCCTCAATTGACATTTTCAGTTGTCCGTGAGCAGTCAACAAAGTCGTCAGGTCATGAATTGAGTGAGGGAAGTGAGGTAAGTGAGGTAAGTGAGGTAAGTGAGGTTCATGACAACGCACAAAGAAACGAGGAACGGTGAGACTGCTCTGTCGCCCCTTCGCCTTCCTTAGAAGAAGACAGTGGACAGCGGACACTGGACACTGGACACTGGACACTGGACACCAAGAACAAGCAAACAGCCCACAGCGTCGGAATATGCGGAATGCGACAGATGACTGGGACTGGGACTGGGAGTAGTGTGCATGTATGTATGTATATGTATATGTATATGTGTATATGTATACCTATATAAATATCTGTATGATCTGGGTAAAGATCAGCTCTACTACTGCATACTGAATACACAGGTGACGGACTGCATACGAAGTATAAGGCTGTATGGGTCGTCATCGATGATCACTTTGTCACTTTGTCACTTTGTCACTTTGTCACTTCATCAGCCCCACCCGCAGCCTATGTACATAGTACTCTATTTATTTTCTTGTCTTCCATCCTCTGCAGTGTCAATCCTCTCATACCTGATATAATAAATGATATAATGATAATAAGAATAAGTACAAACAAGTATTTAATAAGTATTTAATAATTATTTACTAGATTACTAGATTACTAGATTACTAGATTACTAGATTAATAGCCATACCACCTCTCCTCCCCTCCCCCCTCTCGGCCCTACCCATACCCCGTCTCTCCTCCTGCTCCTCTTCCCTCCCCCATCCCCTCCCCCTCAAACACATCATCTCGGCGCTTGGCACCCAGCAATTCGCACGCCGAAGGATATATCTACAGTTCAGTACATACCCACATACATACCTACAATCCTACATACACACTATATCCATCTTCCAACTACACATGCGTGCCTCCTGATATCAGCACACCTCTCACCGGACCATTCTGCCATTCTGCCTCTGCCCCGCGATCTGATAACCGGCGCTCCACGACCTATATCCTAGGTACTGGATACCTAGGCAGGTAGGTAGGTACCTATGATGTCAGCTGTCCCCAGAGCCGGATAATTCGGATCGTCGGTGCGTCGAGGCGGGGCTATGTCGTATGTTCTGTATATGTGTGCCATGGTCACGAGGACGCTTGGATTGAGGGTAACAATACAGTTATACAAGCATTGTATTTATTGTATGGTATCGTATGGTGTTGTGTATTGTATTGTTTGTATTGTACTATTATATTTTATTGTATAGAGTACCTAGATAGAGTACCTAGATATACGTATTAGCGGCCATGCTGGAAGATGGAGGATTGTCTTGCACGCACTTACCTTACCTACCCTACCTTACCTTGGCATGGCAGACATGCCATATCCACCGCGTCGTAGTCTAGACCCTCAGAGACCCATATTCCTCGCTACAAGCCTCAGCGCATTATTCCTCTGCGCATTTTTCCCCTGCGTCAAACAAGCTACACCATCACCATCACAAACAAGCACAAACAAGCACAAGCAAGCACAAGCAAGCACAAGCAAGCACAAGCAAGCACAAGCAAGCACAAGCAAGCACAAGCAAGCACAACCCATCAGAAAGCACATCCCAATACACCATTACGCTCCTCTATATAGGATTAATACACATCCATCCGCCTCTCCTCTCTCCTCTCTCCTCCCTCCTCCCTCCTCCCTCCTCCCTCTCCCTCTCCCTCTACCCTCCATCGACTCATCATCCATCCATTCCGCTATGCATATAAACACCCCGCGCAAAACAGAGAGACAGAGAGAGTACCAAGGACACCTAAATAGGTAGGTAGTAGGTCCCAGTCCGGTTTTCCAGCATATAATCTCATATCATCTCGTCCCTCTCATCTCAACTCTCATCTCAACCCCCCCTCGAAATGTGCAAATGCCAATGCCAATCAATGCCAATGCCGGATCACTCTCATCTCGCTCCATCCTCCCCCCCCCCCACTCTCCCCTCGCTCGAAGCAACAAAAGCAAAGAATCCAAAAAACCATGATCCATCCATCCGTCCATCCATCTGCAAAAAAAAAAAATTCACATCGACCGACGCAGGCAGGCAGGCAAAGCAGGAGAGATGGGCGAAAAACTGAAACTGAGAACAACTCCATTGAGATCATCCAGAGAAATAAAGAAGGCCCGCTAAACAGCACTTTTCCCTAATTCCCCAATCTGTCCTCCCTTTGATGGCGAGGACACTTTCTTCTCTCATTATGTGATCGAAAGGAGGCGCGAAATGACTTCGTAACGATGATGATGATGATGATGATGATGACTATGACGATGACGATGTGCTGCTACTGCCACATATGCAAACGGACGAAGGTAAGGAAGACCGATAGAGTACAAGGCTCGCTCTCATGAATTAGACCCTTAAAGACGAACGAACGACAAACGAACGACAGGAAGAGAGAGATGCACGCATGCATGCATGGTGATACACCAGCCGCCCGGCCTCCAGGAGTGTCGCGGAGGGCCGACGCCACACCCCTAGGCATTACGCAGCGCCTCATGCCGTCGTAGGCGCAGCCTGCCCGCGCCCGCGAGGCGCACCACCACCACCGCGCGCCGCGCCGCCGAAGCCGCCATGCCCGCGCTGTCCGCCGGGCCCACGGTTCTCGAAGCCCCCGCGGCCGCGGCCGCTCACCCCACCGCGCGCGCTGTACCCGCTGCCGCCGTATGCCGACGACTTGGGGCGGCGCGGCTCCACCACGATGGACTCGCCACCGACCTGGTGCGGGCTGGCGGCGAACGCGGCCTGGTAGCCCGCCGTCGTCGCGAACTCGACGAACGCGCAGTTCTTCTGGCGGTTGATGTCGAAGTAGACGAGCTCGCCGAAGCTGCTGAGAGCCGCGCGCAGCTCCTCCGCCTTGACGCCCTCCGTCACGTTGCGCACGTAGCCCATGGTGCCCTCCTTCTCGACCGGGCCCGAGATGGACTGTGGACGGTTTTGGCGCTTGGTGTCAGCGCCGGCGGTTTGCCATCCGGACTGCGGCGCCTCGGTCTCCTTGGTGCTTGCTGGCGCAGCGGCCTCGACTGGCTTTGGAGCTGCCGCGGCGGCTGGTGCTGGTGGTGCGCGGGCTTGGGCGGGAGCTGGAGATGCCAGCTTTGGTGCTGGAACAGCGGGGACGATTGGACGAGGAGCGGAGGTGGCGGCGGCGGCAGCGGCACGGCTGGCCCAACTCATTGGCTTGGCTGGTGCAGCTGGGACTGGAGCCGCCTTTGGAGCGGCTACAGAGGGAAGTCTTGTGAGGGCTGGAGATTGGACTGGCTCCTTTGGAAGCTCTGGGGTCTTTGCAGCCTCCTCCTCGAGCTGCTTTTCAATCAACTCAGGCGTCTCGGCCTTCTCTGGAACAGCTGGGGCCTCCTCGGCCTTGACTGGAGCAGCCTCAGCAGTTCCATTTGTCTCAGCCTCCTTGGCAACAGCTGGCTCAGCGATCTCCTCCAACTTCTCATCAACGACCTCGGCGTCAATCTCCGGTGCCTTGCTAACCTCCTCGGCGGTTGTTTGGGCCTTGGGCATCTCGACACCCTCGGCAACCTCCTCAGTAACGGGGGCAGCAACCTCAACGGCGGCCGCAACTTCGGCAATCTCCTCCTCAACCTCCTCGTTGATGTATCGGAAGATGTCGTTCAGGACGAAGTAACCGGTTGGCTGCTGGGCGAGAACGAACGTCTGGACGAACTTCTTCAGCTCGGCGGACTTGTTGGACGTCTCTCCAATGACTTGGATGACGATGGTCTCGTCGGAGGCTTGGGAGTCGACGTTCGAGACGCGGACCTTGCAGTCTTGGAAATCGAGGGACTTGATGCGCTCTTGGATGGCCTAGACTTATTAACATAGAACTTACGAGTTAGTCGTGGGTGTGGGCGGCACTTACAGCACGGCCGACAGAGACGGGGGCGACCTCGGCCTCAAGACCAGAGACGAATTGCGAGCGCTTGCCGTAGAAAAGCTGTATTTGTTAGTCAGTCTGCACATGAGCAACATTCAATGCAAAGAGGACATACATGAAGCTTCTCTGGTGACTTGCTGAGCGTAGTGTAATACTGCTCAACAAAGTACCATCCTATCTCATCCTTCGACAGCTCAGCACTGCCATTGGTGTTCCCACTGGCCGTCTCGGCGGCAGTGTTGGTGGCGGTATACTGCTCCTGCTGGGTGAAGGTACCATTGGTTGCGGCCATTGTGATGTATTGGAAGAGGTGAGGCGGACTGAAATGTCGACCTCAGGTATTAAGTAGTCGAAAATTCGATGCTTGAAAGGGGGGACGGAGGTATATACACGTTCTATATGTATCGAGAGATGGTGCTTCGAGATGGATTAGACGTAAGTCGTGAGAATGCTTTTCTTCCCGGAAGAAGTTTCGAGAGTTTGTCGCTTTGGGATGTGTTGAAAGGACTGCAGAAGACTCTGAATTCGACCGCAGGGCAGGAAACGTGGAAAGGCAGACACAAGAAGCTCAGGTCTGTATTAGACGATCGTGGTATTGTTTCGAAGAACGAGACGAGAAGGAATTGGAGAGAGGGGGATCTGTGATCTAGATATGGAGGTGGCCAGAAGACTGGAGTCGAGTCGGAGGAAATTGTCACGAATCGCACTAGTGGACTGTGCTTGAAAAGTTAAGCGCGAGCCGCCAGCCGATGGCACAATAAATATGCCTCTCCTCTCCGTCTCGAGTCAAGAACAACATGTCGAATCAGTGTCTGATTCACAATTGGCGGATACTCTAATCACTTAAGTTCGAATCGGCTCTTTATGTTTATTCTCTCTATTGACATTCAAGTCACTCGTCTCATATTCACTGTCAGCTTACTTGTCGGGTTCTCGTTTCTCTCACTCCCGTCAACTCAAATTCCTCTTTCATATGCCGAAATTATATTATAGTATGGGGGAGCATTTTGCCGCTCATTTGGCAGCTTCGAAATCAATATCCTGTAGCCATTTATATCAAGATCTATTCTCCCTGACCTTCAGGTCACTGGGCAGTTGCCCCCTTGCCACTGGCACGTGACCGTTTCATTTTACCAGGACCTATCACAAATGCATTAAGTTCCTTTTCAAAGACTACAATCCTTGCTCGTCTTTGAGAATTTTCCATTCTCCTATATATCATCTGTTTCAGATGGCTATATACACTGACAGGCTGGTCCATCGACTTCCTGTCTGACATTAACTTCTACAAATCCCGTGGCTAAATACCCTCTTCTCATTCCTCCTCGTTATACACTACACGCAGGTTCCGTGAGGCATGCACTGTCATTAGCAAAACCCGCAGAGCCGCAGAGAAGCGGCCAGAATCGAAACAAAGGAAAAGTGGTATCCAGCGAGCGCAAACGCCCCACGGCATCCAACGCCAGCACGCCGTCGCTAAGAGCGCATGCAACCCAACCCAGCCCGTCCGTCCCATCCGAATTTTATCCATCATAATCGTCATCAGCCGCGCCTCTCTATGCTCCCGCCCCTGCTCGCCAGTTCGGCCGTGCTGTCCGTCTCGCTGATATCCTTGTCGCCTCCCACACTGGGCAATCTCGTGCCTCGGCCCATATTCGACATGCCGAAGGCATTACCACTCGGGTGGTGGTGGTTATGGCTCGGGCCATGGCGGTACCTGCGAACGCCCATCATCCCAAGCAGCTCCTTGCACGCCTCCAAACTCGTCGTCGTGTAAATGAGGAAATTCCAGAACCCCTGGAGCGGCAGCACAAATGCCGATGCGAAGGTGAGGGCGATGGAGATCTGCCCCGGATACACTACGGAGTAGACACGGTTCGCACTGGATGGGATCCACGTAATCAACATGGCGCTGAAGAACAGCACTGCGACCTTCGTGTACCCCCAAGCCGCTCTACTTGCCTCGATGGCGGCAAATCTTCTTTGCGGGTTATCATCGACCTTTGGGGCCTTCGACTCCTTGTCTCCCTTGGCCGTCTTTGGTTTCTTGGGGATGGAGGGGAATGGCGGCATGTTGCCAATGCGATAGACGGCCGGAGTAGCAGAGACGGCGACGGAGTATTGCGGCTGGCCTTTCGGAGGATTGGATGTGCGGCGGTCCGCGGCGGAAAGTTGGCGACCCAGGGCATTGACGTCGACGACCGGATGAGCGTTTTGATAGGAGATTGCAATGTCAGTTTGCTCGTGAATGGCGCCCTCCTCGAAAGGGTTCCTAGGAAGGTTATCGGCGTTGATCTCTGAGCCGAATTCGCGGAGCTGTTGACGTTTATTGTAAATTTCACGACCTGCTCGGAGATAGATGGCGAAAGTTGCCAAGATAGCGATCCTGGCAATAATTTAGCATTTGGTTCAGAGAATGCAAGAGACTTGGGAAAGCATGATGCTCATTGAGACGAAAGTAGTGGGCCGTGACCACGAAGAGCCGAGGAGCAGGGGAAACTCACCAGACGGGTCCGTAGAAAGTTGCAATCCGGAGGACGTCGTATTCAGAGGTAGTCCAGCACCACAAAAGGGCATTCCCATAGATCCGACCTTTTCCGGGAGTTCTTGCCCAGATGAAAGTGACGGCTGGGACAAGGGGAATTCCGTAGCAGATCAAGAAATACCACTTCTCCATCTTCTTCAACCTTTCTGCGTCATACTTGTGATAGAAAGTCAGATAGACATTGCAAGCCATGGCCAAGGTCCACAGAACATCTGCTACCATGAACCTGCGACAGCGTTAGCACTGACTTGCAAATCATCCTGGCCTCCCTTCCAGGATCCTAGAAAGTGGCAGTGGACAGGAAGGGGGACATACAGCTGAATGAGAAAGGCCTGGCCTTGACACAGGAAGCTATTCACATTGTCGACAGCAGATCGTGAGATGATGGTGGCGATGTTGGTCAAGAGGTTCCCCGCAGACGCATAGAACACGAGGCGATTGATTGGGCGATGGAAGGACTTGGAAATTAAGAAGCTGACGACAATAAAGACACAGCCGACAACCGAGAGGCCCGAATTGACTCTTTCGATGTGAACAAGAGCATTGAGCTGCGATTCTGTGACCCCGCTACTGCCCGCCATGACGATGGGACGAATGGAGTCTGAGACTCTGAGTGCACTGATCTGTCGTGGTTGAAGGAGGGCAAGATCAACGAAGACCTCTGATGCCAATCGATGAAAGATCTAAAGTCGAAGTCGACCTGACAGGGCCCTCAAGCGTGATCCCAAGGTCGACCTGCAAGAGGCAGGCCAGTTATATAACTGAGGTCCCCGGACTGTAAATGTGGAGGTGCTTGTGGCGTCAGAGATGGCAGTTTAGATTCTAGGCGCGTGGGGTCCGAGAGTCCTGGGCAAGAGACGGCGCAAGAACGCCAACGAGGCCCGTGTATTGTGGGTTTGCTTGAGAGGCCAGCTGGCTGTGCTCGGATGGACCTCAGATGTGCCAAATGCTCCGGTTGAGGATATTCAGCGAATTATTGGGGGATCGGGCGTATGATATGCGCGTGTCCGTATGAGAGCCAAGGACCATGAGGTTGCGCCTTCAGCAATGCCTCGGCGGGTGCTTTGACGAGCGTGAGGGACTATTGATATCGACTACCATTGAAGAAGAAAAACAGCCGATGCAGCCGATCTGTTGTCGATTCAAATGGTGATGGCGGTGTTAAGTGTTAATTGTTAAGATCGTTGGAGATGGTCGTGTGAAATGGGTTGAGAGGGTGGGTGTCGACTGTCGAGTAGCAGCGCCAGTGAGGTTACACTACGCTTCCCTTTGCAATAGTCTGGGGAATGGGGATCCAGACGATTATCTACCTATTCATCTATCCTAGGCTGGCTGAGCCGAAAATATTACCCCGGAAGGACCCCAGATGTGTCTGTTCTTAACTTCTTATTTGGCGTATGGATAAATGGGTGAATTAATTAAGGATAAAGTGAATCGCATCGAGGCTGGGGCGATCGAATGTTAGCTGTCTGGGTGCACTGCGCTCGGTTGCTTATGGCTTCCTTCCCACAGGGCCGTGTCCCTGCAGATTTCCAGGAAGGGAAGTCTGCCCAGGATGGACTCTATGAAGATTTGTCCAGCAAGGGAGAGAGAGGCTGTTGCAGGTATGATTTTGCAGTTCGGAGAGTAGATGAATACCAGCGTTGGGAGATTTGCCCCGAGAATGAGGACCTGAATGTCTCCTTACCAAGGGCATACACGGAAGGGCAGAAGAGCGGAAATCTTCTCCAAAGCAAGATCTGAGCAACAGCCTCGTGGTCCAGCTGGGACAGAGTACTAGTATGGCGGAGGCCCTGATGGGAAAGTCTGCGCAGGAGGGAGTCGAGAGACAAGGGTGAGAGAGGGCACCAGGTCCTACGAAATGCAGGATGGCCGTTACGAGAGAGTGCACGCCCGTCTCAACACAGTCAGATGCAGGCCATGAGTCTGGGGAATACTGGAAGACGAAGAAGTCGAGTGTGGCGTCTCATATAATAATGCATAGCTAGGTACTCCGCACACACTTGCACATAGGTGCTGTACGTCGATGTCCGTGCCAGGTACGGAAATGATAAATGTTGAACACTATACTGAATAGTATGGTGGCACGGAAGATTAATTGATAAAAGCATGTATTATAAATCTATCTAGCCTATGAATATATATATATATGTGCCCATTTGAATAGGGCGATCACTAGTCTTGGCATAGGGTGAAGACTCTTCATCTCGTCGATCTTCATCTCGTCGATCCGCCTAGGCCACGTGACCTAGACCCCTAAATAGGGGGAACGGATGGGCGAAATGCCCAATGTTCAACAATAAAGAAAATAGAAACGGCGCCCTGTCAGCGTCCTGTCAGCGTCGTCTCTTTTGGATAGTTAGGTAGTGTACTAGTATGTAGTCTACTACTAGTATGTAGTATATGTAGTATACTAGGTATGACTGTAGAACTGTAGTACCAGAGTAGTTAGTTAAGCACAGAGTCAGGTCATGTACAGTACTTTGGAAGGATCATACTGTCATGCATACATTCTGTGAGAACCAAGCCTGCTGCTGCTTCTCCTGATTTGGCCCTGGGAGACTTTGCTGACAACAGCACAAGGGCATGCCTACCAGAGAGATTCTTCCTTGTCCTTCGTTGGAAGACGCACGGAGAGGTGACCAGTGGTCGCATCCTGCTCTCCTCTCCTCTCCGTTCCTCTCCTCTCCTCCCCTCGTTTCTTCTCCCGTTTCTTCTCCGCCATGATCATCGTCGTCTCCATTCTGTAGCCACAATTGGGAGCGAGATATTCGAATCTTCGGAGTTGATTGTAGAATAGACTGGGACCAGTCTGAGAGTCAGGCTGTCAACATAGTCAGCACAGCACTCGAGCATGGAAAGTGGACGGTTCGCCTGGCCGTGATGGGGTACTGGACATGGTCTTCTCTTAGCATATTCGAGTACACAGGTACATGTAGTGCGGGGAAAAGACGCGATCAGACGCAACTCCACTCATTACTGGCAAAGTACATAGAGGGTACATATGTGTATACATACAGTAAGTATGCCACTGTATGCCTGTATGAGTACTTCCCGACCTCAGCACCTCCATGTATTTGAGCGGATAGTCACATCACACGCACCGGACATATGTATATGGAGTATGTATGTCAGTGTCGTACATGTAGAGAGTGAGGGAGGGTACTGTGGTGATGTGGTGATGTGGTGAGTGGATGTACATGTGCAGTTCTCCAGGTAAGTACCACCCCGTACTGAGTATCGGCGCATGAAGCCCAACGAAGGAGTACGAAGTATCATCATCACGGGCATCCATTCGACAGCTACTCCGTAGTCCGTAACTGTCGGCCGAGGTACATACGGGTTCAGCGAGGCCAATGGCAGGCGGAGAGGAGAGGCGCTGGGCGTGTAGGAGTGTGTGTAGAGTAGGGGGTGTAGGTAGTGTCTCGTACTTCGTATTGCGCGAAAGCCATGTGGCTCGCATGGGCGATGACGAATGCGGGATTCGGGATGTGGGATGCCGGAAGGAATGTAAAGAGACTATGCCAGATCATGCAGATGAGAACACAGAAAACCCTAAATCTGACAGAGGTAAAGGTAAAGAGATTCTGCTAGATTCTGCAGATGATAAGACAGAAAAACCTAAACATCCTTCATTGACGTGGATGTGGCAACTGGCAACAGACGAGCAGACCAGACCAGACCAGAGCAAAGACCGAGTGTATAATGGGTCATCTTCAGCATACATGCTTCGATATACTCTTTAGGACCATCTCATCGGATCACTTTCAGCAAATCACTCACCCATCATTCATTCACGCTACAAGACAGACTCCCTTGTTCTGCGCTGTTGTATTGTACTTCTCCGTTTGCATCATATCTAATCCCTCGCCATCGAGAGTATCAACCCGGCATCTTGTTTCTTCTATCTATTACTCGCGGGAGCGACGACTTCGACGTCGAGCTCCTTCCTTCAAGACTGCGCCTCAGATTCGTCCATCACGAAACAGCAAACCACCTCCTCCGCCGGCTACTACGTGTCGTACATGGAACATCGCACATCGCGTCATGTCCCACTTCATCAATGCCCCTCCTTCGACGGTCTGTCTGTCTTTCAGCCAGCCACCAAGGCGAGTCCCGTCCGTTCCTCAAGCCACAACTCCACAGCTCCACATGCGTGCCGTGCCAATGCCACCCGAGATCACAGCTTCTTCAACTCCACTCGGCTGTCTAGGCGTGGTCCACGTCCTCAATAAAGCTCAAGGCTCCGATATTTCTGGTCGAACCCGCCTCCCGGGGCCCTGGCGGCGTTCTGGTCCATCGAAAGTCATTCGTCATCAGTGCAAGCCGTGGTCAGGCCCAGTAGGAGTTAGTGAGTGAGTGCACATCGCCGACTCCAGATGTCCCTGCCGTCTCCACAGACGTGATCAGAGCTCCGGAGACATGCTTGGCGTGACTTGGCGCCATGCACGACGCCGAGCAATCGCATGTGCGACCATGGGCCACAATCTCCGAGGCTGCATCAACTTTCAAGTCCCGTCCAACCAAGACAAACACCGGCGAGCACATCTCGATATGGCGGCTCTGGAGGCAAGTTTGGCCCACACGCACGCAGTCTCGCCTTCCTGGGACGCGCGCACGGCCGTTATAGTTATATATCGATACCTGCGCCGCTCTCACCATGGCAGCGACTGCTGGCTACGAGCGAGTCGGACGGAGATGGAAGATGGTGGGCGAGCGTCGTTTGGGGGGGTCTGTGTATGTACGGTGACACATCCCCGCATGACGTTTCTGCTGTGAGGCTGCGGTTTCAGAGCAGCGGTGTCTGGATGGTGGCCAGTGAGACTTTGAGGCGTCTTGATGGGAGACTGGGAGGGTGCTGAATAGCTGCTGCATTGCATGGCTCACGAGCAGTCAAAGGGGAGGCGTTCGATAGAAAGTCCTTGGAGAGGGACAAAGATGAGGGTGGAGAGGAATTGTCGTGCCACAGCGGTATCGATGCGAGGGGAAGTATGTATGCACGGCAAAAAGGCCAGTTCATCGCCACTGCTGAGTGGGAGGCTGCGAAGAGCTGGAACATGCGAGGGATCGAGATCCGAGAGGGATACGGTGAGGGAATCGCAGGGCTTTCGAACATTCCTCCCGTCGACCATCTTCTGCTCTGTCTGCTATCTCCATCTGGTCCAAAGTCGGGACATTTTGTGTAATCATCTTTTTGATTTGCGGTCCCTGTCATTGTCTTCGTCTTCCACCTTTTCTCATTGGTATTGCTGCCTGCTGTCACCCCCGAGTTATTCTTACTCAATTATTCCTCGTTGCTAGTCATCTTATCACCAAGAACATCTCAGCTGTCGACGTCAAGTGGCGAGTCTTCCCTTCTCTTAATCTCCGCCTGAATGCCATCCATTTTTTGCTTTGCCCCCATTTGCAACCAGCCCTCTAGCTTGCCCGTGCCGAGAGCTGTGAGATTATTCACTCCATGGACGGAGTCTCCTGGAACGGCATGAGTAAATTTATACTCTCTCTTAATTCATGCTTACGAGAGATCTGTTGAGAGATGGGTTGTGTTCTTGCTAGATGTAGCATAGGAGACGTTGGAGATACGCAGGGTGACTTCACACGTGACACAAAAGGCACCATATTGTCAATGCTTTCCCTGGGCCGTTTTCTTGCACAACTTGTTTCGTCAACACTGATTTGAATATCCGCTTTATATTCCACTGTGTTGCCATCTTACTGTTTTACATCTGAAGTCTCTCCTCATTAGACATACATCTTGCAGCCTTTTATCCTGTCTCATATCTCTCAAGGACGCACGCTACAGCTTCTTCCTTGTAGGGCGTCTAGTATTTACCCATACTTTCCCCCGCATACATCTTGATGATTGGAACGCAAGCATGAGAATAAGGTCCGGTCCGTCCGGAAGAGCAGACGATCGGAGAAGCCTACACACTAAGGTCGCGAGCAAACCACACCCCCACACGGCACATGTCAAGAAGCGCGGATCGTACGTCGATGCGAGGTCGTACTGTTCGCAGCTTTATCTTTAGATATAGTTCGTCATTGCGTTTGCTTATAGCAACCCGCGTTTTCTAGTTTGATACACCGAGAATGCTTTAGGTTGCGTGAGCGAACTTACCACAATAAATGGAGACAGTCCTATATAAAATTCAATTTTTCCAGATCCGGAAAATCAAAGATCGCCGTTCCGCACCCTCAACCGTCAAATGGCGAGAGCTTCCTAATGCAACGGCTCGAGTAGGTAAGATATCTCTCATTCTTCACTTCTTAAGTTTTGAAGCTCTGTCTATCGAATTTAGCTCGAAGCTTCTATCATTCTATATCTATCTATAAGACCTACTCTGTCTCTACTTCATACTCTTTTAATCTTCTGCCACTCGCTTTATTATGCTTTTTAAAAAAATCGTCTTCGGGGTTGCTAGCCTAGCAGCTGTTACACGGGCAGCTCTGATCTCACCCGACCTTGTCTGTCCTAAGGGCTACGCTTCAACTCATTTTGACCTAAACACCATTGCCGTTGTCATCGTCACCCAAGTCGTTGTTTATCCAGTCTTAATCAACACATACATTGAACAGAATACTATCATCAACATCAACGGAGGAATTAACATCATTGTTAACAATGCACCAACGAGCATTAGCACGACCGTTACCGCTACTGTTATAGAGACTGCTACTTCCACTATGTAAGTGTGGTGCCACTTTCCCGATGATCAACACCGACTTTTAATTAGCACGGCCACTACTACGGCCACTACTACTGTGACTGCCATAGTTTCGTACCCCGTAACTATGGCCGCCAGCCCTACTCCATTAGGTCCCTTCGTCCTCGGCATCTCACCACCTGCGGTAGCACCTAGGCGGTGTCGTTAGCAGTAGCGGAGGTATTGTCAATTTATGCGGCCTTGCAGCAAAGTTCGACATCGTTGATGGCGAGCTTGTGTCTAACGGCGGCTATCTCTCCACCAACGTCGGCATTGCTTTCGCTCCATTGGCCCTTAATCTAAACAAGGGCTCTATCTCTAGCACTTTCACAGTTGTCGACAACAAATTGAGATGGGAAAACTCTGCTTTTGCTAGCAATGTGGCTCTATACTGCATGGGTACTAATGGAGTCGTTTTGGTTGTCTTCAACGGCATTTACCCACAGGGATGTGTGGTAATTGACCTCGCTGTCGTTCAAGCCTCGGAGTGCCTAGGAGCTATCTCGTCTTCTGCTACTGTTTCGTCTTCCACTACGTCCATCAATACCAGTTCTGGTACATCTACTTCAGTCAGCACTAAGGCTTCGACTTCGTCTTCTGCATCCACTACCGACACTTCTTCCTTAACCAGTACTGAGGCTTCGACTTCCTCTTCTGCATCCACTACCGACACTTCTTCCTCAACCAGTACTAAGGCTTCGACTTCGCCTTCTGCCGACACTTCTTCCTCAACCAGCACTAAGGCTTCGACTTCGTCTTCTGCATCCACCCACACTTCTTTATCTTCAACTTCTGCCCCAACTACCACCAGCAGTGGAACCAGCACGACCCTCGCGACCACCACCACCACGACCACATCCACACTGCCAACCACTACTAGCAACCTAGGAGAATGCCCCGTTGCAAAATATTGGCAGTGTGGAGGCAAGACATATTTCGGGTGCACAACATGTGCGTCAGGCAGCACTTGCGTATTCCAAAATGACTTCTATAGCCAGTGTGTGTAATTGAGTGGTAGGGCGCGTAGAAGGAGGGAAATAAGGGGGAAGAGGAAAGGGAGAAGAAGAAAGATAAAATAGGAGGAGAATGAAAAAAACAAAAATGAGTAGGCTCGGGATGAGCAGTGGGGATCGAAAAACGTTATGATATCGAGTGATGGAGCGATCATGTCGGCTGCGAGGTTGTATGAGGGGAATTCGAATCCCATTCATCCACAGGAGCGTTGTGATGGAAGCACTCGTGTCCGAATCACCATGACCACGGCTACTATGGTCGGCGACACCGCCCCTCGTAGTCAAGGGCTCCATCCACTCACGACGATGGTGATACTGAGTCCCGATCCCGTTTATCCGTGTGCGAAGCCGATGTCTAAGGCACATGTTAGCCGTGGCAGATGCATGATGCATGATGGTTTGGACATGAGCCGTTCCGTCGCAACGCTCCTGTGCGTTAGGTTGGGCAGTAGAGGGGGACGATCGGCATCCGTGGCGTGCTCTTCAGTGAGATGTACGTTCCTGTCATATTGCAGGGAAATGCTAGAAGATCTCAGCAGAGAAGAATGTCCTTGATGCATGTGTGATCGCGTGCGGAGGTTCATCTCCCAATTCTGCGTCAATTCTCCGTCTACCTTCTCTTAGAGCCCACCGCCCCCATTCCCTTCATTCATTCCATTCCATCAGGGATCCACACCTCACGCAGAATATCGCCGCATCGCCGCATCCTGGTGCAGGCCAGGTCCTCAATCCATCAACCCCTCGTACTTCGACTTCCACAGCCTTGCACTCCGAGTCGAGAGGCTATTTCTAGACAGCACTCTCTCCCGCCATTCATCAATGCTGATTCCGTTCTCTCTAGTCTTGGATTGGATATCAGGATGGTGTCTTTGTGATTTTTACTCCGATGCGTACAGTAGAGCTGCCAGATGCAGGATCCCGAGTGTGATGTCGTACTCAGGCCCTGTGCGAGGAGTGTGAAGAGGATTCTTTGAGGATCCCAAGTGAGTCCGTTCTTGGCTTGAGAAGAGTTGCCCTGTTGTCGTTCAGTTATCATAAATGATTAGTAGTGATAGTGAGTATGAGTATGAGTATGAGTATGAGTAATGAGTGATATGAGTACCGTATGTATGTACATATGTACATAGCAATTGGTGAGTGAGGCTGCTCCCGTTGTCCCGTCATCCAGCCCGGCCCGCACCCCTGTCGAACTGGTAACCCCGCGCAACCAGGTCAGCATCAATCGTGAGCGACCAAGCCAGTCGTCAGCATTTTGTGCATCAATACAGCTCTCTGTATCTGCATCTATGCACTGAAGATTTTCATGTCACCCGCGAGAAAACACCTCTATCCTCATTATCCCACGGCTTCTGACACCGAGACGACCTATACTTGTCACCCTCCGCAGACATATCTCGAAGCATTCCGGATAAACAAACCCCACGCCGCCGGGCTGATCAGCTACATTCCTCCTCCGCAGACCCTGTACGAGGCTTCGAACCCCTTCCGCATTCCTCACCTTCGGCATTCGACACTCGACATTCGACATCGCTTCGATATAAGCCTGGCTGGATTGACATAGAACGTCTCTGCGTATCCGCCCTCTGGCGGCATCACCGCCGCGATGGCGCCGGCACCACAGCAAGGCCTGTCTCCGCCGGGGAGCAGCACCTACAGCTCGAACACCCTCTATGTCGGCGATGGGACGTGGGATAGCACGAAGAACACATTCCTGCTGCCGAACCTGGTGGGGCTGAACTTCGAGACGATGCAGTACAATGGTAGGTCTTCCCCTTACCACTTCTCACATCGCTGATTGTTGAAGGAATGGGGAGCGGACAAGGCTGACGATTTACAGGCATGGGAAATAGGTTTGCGAGTGTGGAACAGTACCACTATCTCATCCGAGCACACGGGGTCATCGCGGTCATTGCATTTCTGTTTCTCCTCCCCAGCGCGATTATGATGGGGAGGTTTTACACAAAGGTCCCAGGACGCGGCGTGCGGGTGCACATCTACCTGAACATCCTCGTCCTCGGCCTCGCCACGGTCGTCTTCATCCTAGGCTTCGTGGCCGTCGGTCCGAGCCGGAGTCTCACGAACCCGCATCACGGGATCGGCGTCGCGATATACGTGCTGCTGCTCTGGCAGACGCTGGCGGGGAACTGGATCCGCAAGAAGTTTAAGAAGAAGATGTATCGACGGCCGCCGCTCAAGCTGATGCTGCATCAGTGGATTGGACGCGCGACGGCGATTCTGGGTATCGTACAAGTCCCGCTCGGGTTGACCCTTTATGGGAGCCCGAAGTGGACGTTTATTCTGTATGCGCTGTGGATGGGGTTCCTGCTACTACTCTACTTCGTCAACCAATATAAGGCCTACGATGTTGTGGACGGGGGGTATAGGACGAGCGATGTGACTATTGAAGGGAAGAAGAAGAAGAAGAGCGGTGGATTCGGAAAGTTTCTCGCACCCCTTGCCGCAGGCGCTGGAGCAGTGCTCCTGGCGAAACAGTTGGGAGGCAAAGATGGCCACGACGATGACGAAGTCCTGCCCTCGCGCCACGGCTCGCGCCGCAATTCCGAGAGCTTCATTGAAGACGAGAAGCACGATCGTAAAGAAGGCGGCGGTATGTTCAAAAAGCTCCTCACCGGAGCAGCCGTAGCCGGCGCCGGCATCTTCGCAAAGAAGTACTTCGACAAGCGACACGACCATGACGAGGAATACTCCGCCGTGGCGCACGACACGCCCAGCCGCAGACCCTCACGGCGCCATGAGCCAGCCTACACCGACGTCTCCGAATCCACCATCGAAGTCCGCCGCGCCGACGACAGACGAGGCCACAACCTCCTCCCCGCCGCAGCAGCAGCCGCGATCAGCGCCACAGACCGGCCCACGACGCCCCGACCCACCAAATCCCCGCGTCACCCCCGCCGCACCAGCTACGACTCGTACACCTCTATCGCCTCTCCCTCGCGGCGCGAAGACGACAAGGGACACACAGGCCGCAACGCCCTCCTCGCAGGCCTCGGTCTCGGCTGGCTAGGCAAGAAACTCAAGGACCGCAAGGACAATGCCGAGCAGCGCCGACTGGACGACATCCGGCGGCAAGAGCTCGACGACGAGCGACGCCTCGAGTCGGAGCGGCGGCACGGTACCCATCCCCCGCGGTACACAGGCGATGGACGTCCGCCGGCGAATCGCCGCGACGACTGGACCGAGAGCGACCTCAGCAGCGACTTCACCTCCGTGCATCCACGCCCTGCAAGCGGGCCCATGCCGCCGCTCAGCGCGGCCGCGCCGATTGTAAGCAGCAGTAGCCGTCATGATGTCGTCGCCCCGCTGCCCATGCCAGCCGGCCCGCCGAGGGACAGCTACCAGGAGTACCTCGATGACAGTCACGTGTCGCGACGGCACAGCTCGCGCGGGCGGCGTGACGCGGAGGCGGCGGCTGCGGTTGCGGGAGCAGCGCTCGCGGCTAGTGAGGCGGACAGGCATCGGCGGCACGAGAGGAGTCAGAGTGCAGGGGGGGATCGTCGCAGCGGGAGTCGCCCGGCGGCGGCGGTGAAAGTGCGCGTGGGCTCGCAGGACGTGACGCTGCAGCGCTTGACGCGGGAGGAGAGGGCGGAGCGGGAGGCGAGACGGAGGAGGAGGCATAGTCTGAGTGATTCTGAGGTGTCGGCGGGGCCGTCGGGACGGTATCGACGCGATGAGAGTTTGGCGGAGAGGAGGGCGGAGAGGAGGGCGGAGAGTGAGGTGGAGGGGTTGAGGCCGTTGAGTCCGCCGAGGCCGGCGTTTGCGGGCGGGAAGGCGAAGGATAGCGCGTATTATTCTGCGGGGAGCCCGGGGCAGCCGCCGGGGAGTGCGGGGAGTGTGGTGAGCCCACCGGAGAGTAGGGGCACGTGGAGTGCGATGAGTCCTGGTGGGACGGGGTTGGGGGCGGAGGATGCGGCGGAGAGGAGGAGGAGGAGGAGGGCGGAGAGGGCGCAGAGGGGGGATGGGGGTGGGAGTGTAGGGGTTGAGTTTTCATGAGGGGAGGGAGAGGATGATGAGATGTGATGAGAAGATGGATGCATAGATGGCGCTGGTGGAGTTTTTGTGATATCTTGTTGTGAGATTTTGGGAGGGTATACCCATCGCTTGAGCGGTTGATGGGGGATTGGATGTATGTATGAAAAATGAGCTTGGATGGATGGATGGATTGTGCATATCTTGCATGTGGGTTGGGAAGAAAGAAATTGAGTGGCATTCTTGCTGGATCTGGATTTGTGAGATTGTGGGCTGGGAAGGGGAGTATATAATGTCTGGTCACGAATGCGAAATAGAGATGAATTTCTACTTCAGCGGTCGTCGCTTCCGCTTGCGATGTGCATGCTAACAAGTCCGCTGTATTTCTTCCTTTCGTCTTGTCGATGCTGGATTTTGGGGGATGAGAGCGGCCTTCTTCGCGCTGGTGTGGAAGAACCAAATGAACGTCTGATCCCGGCTTCTAATCACTACTCAATTCGAACAACAGCAGACAACCCAGTCCGCTTTATGGGTGCTCTCCTGGCTCTCCCCGACGGGTCTGGCTGCACGAAGAATCAAGGGAAGTTGTGTATCTTCCCTAGTATCCACGAAGAATCTGAGTTCAGAGAACGTGTTCTGGTTGTTGGATATGTATTGCCTTCTTCGGTAGCCACTACGTTCTCGGAAGTTTTGTTACAGCTTTAGTAAGCTATGAGTTTACGAAGAGGATCTGGAGGTGGGCGATGAAATTTGTCCACTGTAGGGTTTATTGCGAAGAGGCTCAGTATGCTATATAAACCGCATGCGATGAAATGTCAATCCAGATTAATACTGCGGTTTACCCATCAACCTATGATGACCACAGGTACATGGGCAGTCCTAACGCCTAAAGGAACCATCTCCTATTTGTCGACCAACTTATCACAAGATTGCAAGGAGTTGAACTGAGTTGTTGGATATTATTGCCTTCTTCGGTGCTTAGCGCTGTTGTCGAGTCCTCTCACCAGTGTTTGGCCCTGTCGTCGTCTGCCTTCTCGGTATCTTACTCTCACTGTCGCGGCTGGTGCAACAAGCATGGCGGGTGCAAGGACGTGTTCTGATGCCGGCATTTTGGAGGAGGCGGCGGAGCTGCTCCCTTGCGCAATGCAGCGTGCGTCTCGAGCGGGCACAGGAGCATGTGCTTCCATGAACGGTTCCCTTGCCGTTGGTGGGGCTGAGGATGGTGGGGAAGGGGGGTTATATAGATCTTTTGTTCCGTGGCTTGGGACTTGTGAGTGAGATAGATGGGATTGTGGATGGGGGAAAATGCCCTGTGGGCTGATCGAAGAGAGTAACAATATATGTACTGGCGCAGCGGTTGCGGGCGCCGCTTGAGAAGAAGCTGTGTTATTTAAGGCGTGCAGAGCTCCTGCTGGACTCCTCTTTCCACATGAAATTTATCTTCGTCGATGGAGCTGCGGTGCTTTGTGTTGGGATTGATGGGCAGAGGATGCTGGAATTGCTGTTACCACATATTTTCCTTGGAGAGTTTGTTTAAGCTGTTTCGTATTCATGCCCTGATCTCATCACCGTCTTCATGTCACTACGCTTCTATAGATTCTTCCTTGCTCTCATGCCCAGATTATTGAATTTTTTGTTAGAACTTAAACTTCACGAAAAGTCCATGCGGGTCTAGTAACTCTGATTATGTCTTCAAAATCCTAGGAGGAGACGTTTTTAATGTGTCGTGCAGGAAAATATCTTGCGGTTGACAGCACAGATGGATATGAGGATATATCTTGGAGACGGAAATACTGTCAACTGAACTTGATGAAGGGGAATAAGCATATTATGCTCTAAACTCTCACTCCTCTCCAAACAAACACCTCCTTCCAAGGATGGATGTCTCAATCACCTCATCCAAGCATGAATCACAGATTTGCTTTATGAGGCGCCAGAAAAAGAGTATATAACCCCCAGAATCCACCACCAATGCTCTTACACAAGAATAATATGAAATTAAAAGAAGACATATGTCTCCTGCTGTAGGTCGCGAAACCCCATTTCTGGATTTCATACGCAACTCGTAAGGTCTTTCTCACGGCAATTTGCTTGCTATCGTTTATAATAATTTCACTGCTTCTTGCTACCGTGGGATTTTATGTTTACTATTTCTCTGCTGTTCATCCCGGAGTGCAGTAAATGAACTGTCGGTTGCAATGGAGAGACATGTATTTCTGCCGTGAAACTGACAGAGATGGATTTGGAACTGGAGAACAAGCTCATGTACCACAGTCCTAAGTCTATGTATTAAACTTTGTTGTTGCCTTGGAATATCTGGATTTATGGACTGCTTTTATAGTGTGTGGGTTATCATTCGTGATCAGAAGATTGAAAAGTGAGAAAAGGACGGGAAGGAAGGAAAAATGTGAGAAAAACGTCTACTCATAGACGAGGAAAAGTTACAGTTCTTTTACAGTTCTTTTACAGTTTTTCTGGGACCGCAGTGTGATTTTTTGCTGTGGGTCTCCTCATTCACTCTCCTAATGCATCTCGTAAGAAATCTTGCAACCATAGAAAAGTCCACAGGCCCGCAGGCAAATTTGAAGCTTCTGCCTTGGAGCCGACTTCACGGATGCGGTGCATGAAATTCCCAAGCAAAGGCCGGCCAAATTTAGGCAATCGAAACATTCTGCGAATTCAACTTTCGCATTTCTAGGCGATTCAAGGGCGACCACTGCCTATCATGACAAGAAGGCAAATGAACAGATTCCTGCACAGATTGAAGGTAGCCTGAGGACCATCCCTGTCTCGTGATAGCATATTTAAGCCGCTACATCAAACAACTAAAATAATAATAAGTTCTCAGCTTATCGCAGAAAAGGAGGACTACGACGAGCAGCAGTGGCGCGAGCGCCTCCAAACAGTTCTTGTCACACTGTTATTCCTCGGAACAGATGCTCTTGGTCCTCGTTATTAAATTTCTTGTTGCTGTTCAGATTCTTGCTGTCGCTTGCCATGCTTCGTTTCTTTGCACAAGCGCTGCAGAATTGTCCACTAAATGGGATCTTCTGGCACGAGATTGGTAGGATTAGGGACTAACAATTAACTGAGAGCTCATAGTTTCCACTGCCTTTCTACGTTTGCTTCGTCCTTCGAATATTGGCTTGCGCTGCTGCTTATAGTACATATAGTGGCTGTGAATGTGAGAAGAGAAGGCAAAATAGGAGAATGAAGGGAACCTGGATGGGGAACGAACTGAAGAACTTTGCAAGGAAAACTGAATAAACATGTTTGCATACGACCCCGGATCATGCAGATAGGTGAAAGGGAGGTTTGGGCACACATATGGCCGGTGGGAAAAAATTCCTCGAAATCGCTGCTCTTCAACCTCACTTCTCACCACCTGTCTATCCCTCACATCATATCTCCGTCCAGCTTCAGATATCCAAATTTAAAGCATATATAAACACATCTGTAATCCTATCGTGATTTGTTCTCAGCCTGAAAATTACATCAGTGCAAGGACCAAGGTATGCCCATCATTGTGATATTAGTGTTCTTAACCCCCTGCTCTCTGTGGCTCGTCCTTCCCTAGATATACTGGAAAATATGAGTTTATCTTCTTCAAAATATCATCACGAAGGCTACTGTTGCTGTGGCGGCTGCTGTCAGTGAAGATACTGTTGCCGAAGTGTTGATGATGATTATACGTTTTGTTTTGGCGGTTTCGAGACCCCTTTCATAAGTTCCATGGATCTGGGAAAAGCAGACCAAGACTGGCTTAAAGAGTATTTTAATCGCTTAAATGGATCCTGTGGTTGTCTTACACTTCTTTGCAGGCGGTCGACCAGTGTCTTCGGGTGATCTGCCTTTTATACACAGATTGTGCTTCCTGGGATGTGCTCCCACTCACAAGCATTTGGTTCCCGGCAAGAAGCAGTGAGGACAGCACGCGCAAATACCCTCGTGTTTGGAAAATGGAAGATTAGAGGATTCAGTAGCACCGGATGCATGTCTCCCATTTTACATTCCATTGTAAGAACTATGAGAGCGGTTCAAGTGCCAAAAGCTGTGCAGAGATGGAGAAAGGAACGATATGAAGAGGTTCGAACACGCCGCAGCATTAATCAAAAATTGGATCTTCATAATGTGGGCTATTCATGTTTTGTCTCGAAATACCACATACAGATTGCTATCACTCCCTCGCATAATCCGTTCCTCTTATGTTGACTCTTTCCAGATGGGAATTATGAAAAAGGCCTTGAACCACCTGAAAATCTCCCATTTCACTATGTAGTGAAGTGTTATACCGCGTATCCTAATCTGACAGGATGCAGAGGTAGACAGAGACGCGCATGATAAATTACCAAAAGCAGTCTATTAAAGCTAATAAAATCGTCGAGGCTTTTAGGACTAGGGGAGCATTACTGGTATGGGCATGTTTTATCAATAGAGCATTCCTATCTACATCATTGGCGACGAATCTTCTAACCAAGCCCTTGCCTACTTGCAGTGACGCATTTTGGACCTACTTCTCTCATTGTCTCCATATTCTTGTTCTCATAGAACTGTCACCATTTATGTTGTTGTTGTCGTCCCGTTGAATCGCGTCGGCTTCGATACTAGTGGTAAACCCTCCTCCCCTCCTCCAACAGAACATCTCGAGGACCTACGTGAGAAGGGAATGCCTCGTCAGATCATAACCAGGCCTTTGTTGCACTATCATTCTTCTTGCTTCTTCCGTTCCTCTGTTGAGGATTTCCTCCTCTTATACCTTACCACTGCCAACCCATTTTGCCTTTCCCTCTCCAAGATCGTGAAACGACTCGACTTCCTCCCCACTAGATACCCCCTAAGAGCCGTTCTGTGGCTCGAAATTACTTAAAATTCACAACCGGCCATGCACTCTCTCAAGTCTTAAATTCACACGCGAACCGCATATAGAACACTCTCCATCCTGCGCATGCACGGGTAAGAAACACGCCATCCCACAACACCCACTCCGCCTTCCTCCCGAGACAAACACTGGATCCCAAGCACACATTCAGGCACTATAAAATCCTACCGAACATCTCTAATTACCGATCCTGCTAGGGTGATAACTTGGGTTTTCAGTAATCAGGAGCCACGGACTATGGGCCCGTGGCGCTGATTCTGACGATCTGACACGATGTAGAGGAGCGGCTGTCACGAACCCGATTCCCAGCGTGCGTCGTGTCATCGTCGACGGTAAGATGCATGTGGCGGGGAAGTGTCGACGGCAGCAGGGGCGGCAGTGATGGCAAGCGCTCGTGCGGGAATGGAAAACCCGAGACGTGTGTGTGTCTGCATCTGGCCCCTAGAGAATGAGAATTGTGAGAAGCTTGTCAGCTTTGCATTAGTGGCCTTGTTAAGTGACGTTCCTTGTAGGAGTGGAGTGGAACAGCCAAGGTCGACAGAGAGTTTGGTCGACAGAGAGTTGGGTTTTAGAGTTCTGAGGCTGTAGAGACTGATCATGAGTGTTGTAGTAATCAATCCAAGCGTCCTCGTACTGGACCATGCCTCAGGGGAGAGAGTAAGATGCTACATACATGTATGTCTTGCTTCACGCTGTTGTTGGCTGCGTGCGCCTCCATCTGCGGTGAGCTGCGAGCAATGCCAGATATGGGTGGTCTGGTTTTCATATCCGAACATGCTCTGGCATTGATGATGCGACGGTATTTTAATATCCAAGGTTCTCGTGCCCAGCATCTTAATACTTGACTCTACTTTTTACCTCACTGCCCCAAACTTTAACCCAAACCCAAAACCCCGCTTCTCCCCACACAACCCATCACGTCTCCTCCCCCACCGCCAAATAAACCCTCCCTTCCCGAAACCCAAATCCCCTCCCTTATAAACCCCTACAACCCCATAACCCCACAACCCTGCACCTTATGTCCCTCCTCTCCCGCACCACCTCACCCAGACATCTACCCCCCCATCCAACCCACAAAAACGCCCCTCCTCCTCCTGCATACTCCGCAGCCCCCGACCTCGAAGCCGGCCTCCTCGTCCCCCCACCCGCATACGCCCCCCTCTCGCCTCCTCCTCCCGACTCCGCAGTTCCCCTGCGCCCTATATCCTCCCTCTCCTTCCACTCCTCCCTCTCCACCTTCTCCACCCCCGACCTCGCCATCCCGCCGCACGCGCAAAAAGACATTCGCAAGCGCGGCCGCGTCTGGCGCGGTCTTCTGCTCATAGTCAACGTCCTCGCCCGCGCCGTGTTCTGGCTGGTGTTCGTGGGGGTCCTTGCCGGGTCGCCGATTTGGCTGCCGTTTACGCTGAAGGGGCGGGCTCGTTGAGCAGGGGGGATTGGGGGTTGGAGAGTCTTCATACTGGGCTAGGGCGCGGCGCGGCGGGAATGGATGATTTCTTCCTTTTTTTGTATTTCTGTTGGTGTGCTTGGGTTCTAGGATTGATGGATGCATGGAAGGATGAGACTACGCGATCCCAGCCCGCTGCAACGCCTCCACCTCCACGAGCCCCTCCCCCACCGCCTCCTCCAGCACCTCCTGCGTCGTCCCCGGCTCCATCTTCAGCATCTCCTTCAGCTCCCCGCCCTCTCCCCCCAGCGCCGCGACGAGCGCATTCTTGACCCGCGCCTCCGTCCGCACCCTCACAGCCTCGACGTCATTCGCCACGGCCGCCTGGTTTGCCGCCCCGCGATAGAACACCCCCGCGTTCCTGCGCAGCACCTCCGCGTCCACACTCCCCGGATACCCCGTCACGCTCCTCAGCGCCCAGCGCGCCATCTCCGCATCCCCCCTGGCCAGATGGATCCTCGCCAGGTTCTCCGCCCCGGGCAGCTTACTCGCCGCCGTCAGCGCCGCCCCAGCCTGCGTGAGGGCGCCCCACCGCGCCACGATCTGCTGCGGCAGGTTCTCCGCCGTGGTCAGCACCCGCAGACTCGATGCGAAGGCCAGCATCGCGTCGGCCTTGTCGCTGAGCCCCTTGGGGTCGGAGGCGAGGTCGAGGGCGCGGTAGGCGTCGTAGAGGGCGCGCTCGTACGTGGGGAAGTCGGTGCGCTGGCTGCGGAAGTTGGCGTCGGCGAGGGCGGCGAGGAAGTTGGCGCGGGTCAGCGCCGCTTCCGATGAGCGGCTGGGGCTGGATTGGAGGTACTCGGGCAGTTTGAGGAGGAGGGAGGAGGTGTATTCTTCGATCCAGGCGAGGGTGCGGGAGGAGGAGGGGGTGGTCTTGGCGCAGAGGAGGGTCAGCGTCTCAAGGGCGGCGAGGAGGGTGTCGAGGAGGCTGTCGCGGGTAACGGGCTCGATGATGCTGGCCCATTGTTCTTGCTCGACGGCGCCGGGGGTTTGGGCGGAGGAGGGGGAGAGGGAGACGCCGCCATCTTCAGTGTCGATGTCGACATTTGCGTCGGGGATGGCGGACGCGAGGGCTTGGGACTCGGACTCGGCGAGGCGGTATTCTTGCAGGGTGAGGCAGCGCTGGAAGAGCTCGATGGCTTCTTCGAGGAGGGGGATGAGGGGCTCAGGGGGGGAGTTGGCGTCGTCGAGGGATTCGGCGAGGGAGGTCAGGACTTGTGCGGTGTTGCTGGGAAGGGTTAGTGATTGTGTTCGTCGGAGGTTCGTTTGGCACGTGATGGGAAAGGGGAAGGGGAGGGATGAGAGGAAAGGAGAGCGTGCTGGGGACGTACAATAGGACGTCTGGGTCATCTTGCTTCAGAGCCAGCGCTAGACGACTTGACTCGAGAGCTACGCCGAGGAGATCGAGCATGGTGCCCGGCAGCTGGCCGCGGAGCTTGGGGTGCTGGGTGATTTCATACTGGACACGTGCTCTGCCACATAGTTAGCCTCGCCATGCCCGGATCTTTAGAGGAAATGGAATCATACTTGTTATATGCCAGGTCGAACGAGTGCGGGAACTTCTTGAGGCCCTCGTCGTAGGTGTCGATGGCGCGGACGAAGAAGCGGGTCGACTTCGCGGCGTCGCCGCCGCGCCACTTCTCGCCGGCTTCTTCGTGGTCGACTCCAGCTGGGGGATGTGAGTATTGTTGTTAGATAAGGGATGGGGAGATGAGTAGATGGGGAGGTGAGGAGATGAGGAGTGAGTAGATGAGGAGATGAGTAGATGAGTAGATGAGGAGATGAGGAGATGAGGAGATGAGGAGATGAGGAGATGAGGAGATGAGGAGATGAGGAGATGAGGAGATGAGGAGATGAGGAGTGAGTAGATTGAGTAGATGAGTAGATGAGTAGACTTACCAGCGAGATACTCATCGGCTGTCTCTGGCAGCTATGACGTGTTAGTCAGCGTCCTGTTCTGTTGCACTGCAGTCTCGACGTGCTCTTCAATCTTGGCAAGGAACAGATGAGATGATGAGAAGAGATGATATGAAGAGATGAATAAGAAGAGATGACATGACGAACCTGGGGCGTGTGCTTCGAGGCCTTCTTCTTCCTGTGGTCGTCCTTGAGGAATTGCTTTGGTTTGGGCATTTCGTCTAGCAGTATACTACACCTATAGTGCTGTTTCGGAAGTGATTGATGGGAAGTTTTTAAAACTCGTTGTTCTATTTATTTATGATTTATTTATTTATTTATTAATTGATCGAGTTGTTACTTCCGAGTCTTGTGACTTCACTCCTGTAGTAGTCTTGGCACGTGCCGTCGGATAAAAGCGAGGCGAGACTTTCTTCTGATGAGCTAGCTGATTTAAGCTAGCTGATTTGAGCTAGCTGATTGGAAAGGTATGTACATATATTATTATTATTATTATTATACCTGGAATCTACGCTATCCTTTAGCCCTCTTCGAATATTGCCATAGTCAGCGTTAATTGCACGTACCGTGTACGAACTATACTTCGTAATATATGGTGCAATGTTAGAGTACACAGTATCTCTAAAGTAATGTGTATATATATATGTATATATATATTATGTATATATATATTATGTACTGTGTATACATGTGTAATCCTCGACGACACACAATCACGTCTCTTTCTAGAAGGGATGAGGAATACTTGGAAGTGTTAGTGCCTGATCTGCCACGTTTTCTGCCCTATATCATCTCTATCCATCGAGATGCACAGAGGTACCTATAAGGTACACCTATCATGTGCTGGCCCTGTTCTGCTTTCGAGCCGAGGACCTGCAGTCATTGTAGTAACGCAGTCATCGTAGTAACATGGTGTATGGCAGTGGATATAAAGCCCATAAAGCGCACAAAGTCACAAAGCCCATGGCTGCAGCGACGATGGCGAACAGACAATGATATTCATGATATTCCCAATATTCCTGATATATAACGGATGATCATCCTGCTCTCTCGGACGTTCATTCCTCTTCAGACCTCCCCCTTACTCTATTCTCTATTCTAGGAGAGACTCTAAGACATTACAAGACATTACGAGAGTACTGTGACTGTGATTGTGATACATAGGCATCCTGTCTATAAGATGAAAGAACTATATACAGTCTGTTTCTGTTTGTTTATATTAATCTTATTGTTTACATACCGACAACAAGGATCCCTCTTTAATCCCATCCACCCAATCCCAGTCCCATCACATCATCCCTGCCCACCTCGTGCCATGTCTATACGGAGGTATATTGCAGGTACTGTACAGTATATTCCCGGTAGATTTCAGGCAATAATGCCTGAAATACTACCTGCACGAACACATGCGGCGCCTCCGCTGGTGTTTGAGATTGAAACTGACACTGACACTGACACTGACCAACACCGACACTGACTGACACTCACACTCACACTGACATCTCTCCCTCTTCCCCCCTTCTCTCCCTCAACTACTGCAACAACACAAAAGTCTCTTCCACAAAACACATCTCCTTCACACATCCACACTCTATAAACATCAACATCTCCTGCGAGTCGACAGTGCAATCGTAATCACTCACCATCGAGCAATCGCGACACTGCGCAAACACAGAGCCGCGAACCGCGTACACCACACCACAGCAGCAGCCAGGCACCTCGCACTCCCAACGAACCCAACCCCCTCGCCACAAGCCCATCGCCCGCCTCATCGCAGAAATGGGCGCCTCCCTCGAGTCCTCCCGTCCCATCATGGCACCCAGCGTACGCCTCCCCTCCCCTCCCCTCCCCCTCCCCCTCCCTCCTCCTCCGAACCCACCACCACCGCCACCGACTAACCCCCCCTGCGCCCACCAGCTCTCCTCGAACCGCGCCTCCCAGCGCTACAGCACCTACACGCTCGCGCCCTCGCTGGCCCCGACGACGCACAGCATCTCGTCCGAGACCATCCAGGCCGAGATCGCGACCATCACGTCGGGCCTCGACAAGCTCGAGAACAAGAAGCTCGCGAGCCAGCGCTTCGTGCCGAGCCAGGAGAAGAGCGAGAACCTGAGCAAGCTGGCCCTGGGCGCGAAGCTCGAGAGGGCGCTCGATAGGAGGATGGAGGGCCAGGATGCCGTCATGAGGAAGAAGGTCGTGCCGAAGGGGTTGAGTGAGAAGAGTGCCGTCATGGCTTAGGTTGTTGTTGTTGTTGTTGCTGCCCGAGGATAGGGATGGGAAGGGGATGGATGGGATGATGGGATGGGATGGATGCGGTATATGTATTATATGATTTACGACGCTCTCTCGTGGATGGACAGGCAGAAAGAAGGGGGCATGATCGCTGGCGTTCTGTTTATTCGATCTGATTGCTTATTTTCGTATTTAGACCTCGTTTCCTCGTCATTTCGCGTTCTGCATTCTGCGTTCTCGCTCTTATAGCCTCGACATGGAAGGGGAAGGGAGAATAATACAGCTATACCCTATACTACCCTGCACTACACATGTCTCATCGTCGTCCGGAAAGCAGGCGCCCAAATAGCCAGATATAGGCGGCCCTTACAGCAGCTTTCCGTCGAGTCTTACGTGTTCTACGCCTCTACATCCGAGTGAGATTGCTACGTGGCACTCTCAGTACCCAAAAAAGTACGGGGAATCGTTCCTCTTCAGAGCTACGCGGCCAGGACGATATTCCGCAGAGCCTCGTAACAGGATGGACTACCCTGGGGAGCACTGTCTGCGGATTCAGTCGTGTCCAAGGGGAACAAACTGGTAGCGGGAGGATACACAGCAAGAAGTAATGCGAGGGTAAGAGGTATTTGACGACAAAGGAAATGTAATGACAAGAGTCGACACTCCACAGAGAGGTTTGCGAATCGAACGTGTCTCCCAGGCGCAGGAAGCGAGCTGTGCTTCAGCTGGACGACGAGATCGGGACGGGCACTCGTATGTATTGTGTCTTTGAACAGGACGTTGGATTTTGTTGGAATGCACGATCCGTGGATGGGAGGTTGTTATTTATGTAGTAGCCCTGCTGGATGGACTCGGAGAGGGGAAAGAGGAAGACGATGCGGGGAATAGGAGAGGAGGAGAGGAGGAGGAAGCTGGGAGTGAAAGGGAGGGAAGGACTCGGAGTATAAAAGATCTTTTGTTACCATCCATCCCTGATCAGCAAAGACAAACACAAATCGTCGCCCCAGCTGTAAGTTGTCCTTCTCAGCCTGAGCTTGTGTGTCACGAATGCTGTTTTGATCTGTGGGCATTCTCGTCCTCGTCTCATATATGAATCGAGGCGATGATATGGATGTGCTCTTGGTGCTGCTCAGGTCTTGTTGACGATCGTGTGCTTGCCATTAGCAAAGACACTGTCAGTCATCGGAAAGCCTCTCATGCTCACGAGTCTCTGCACAGGAACAGACACAATGTCGCAGCGTTTGGAAAAGCCAGATGTGCAATCGAGCTTTGAGATCTGCTCTCACGAGCCACCATATGGCGAATACGTACTTATCATCTTTACTTTACTGCACGACTTTCAATTTTGCAAGATCATGGAGCTTTTATAGATATATGACACTCAGCTGGTGTATTCAACATTTAGAGCATTCTCTGGCATGGTCCAGTCACTTACCCACTCTACCACCATTTCTCACAGAACACCCTCTCTTCACTCATCCCCGGTGCACATCTCGCAACCTCGACGAAACGATCTGTAAACGGCGGAGGACCACAAACATACACCACCGTGCCGCTCCTCTCCTCTCACCCCCCAGCTCCCCCAACACATCCTCCTCCGTAACCCTCCCAAACCTCTCCATCACCCTCTCCCCTCCATCCTCCTTCTTTCCTACCTCCCCCGCTCTAGCACCCGTATACCACATCCCCAGCCTCCCCCCCCTCCAACAACCCCCCCAACCTCCCCCCACCCGCCCCCCCCCCCCCCCCCCCCCCCCCCCCAACAAACC
>Ga0123337_10001306_pt1 | contig 32837 bp, 24 predicted proteins | sample frozenSSSSmetaG_FD_89792 | JGI IMG/M metagenome (GOLD analysis project Ga0123337, IMG submission 89792) | Glacier valley bacterial and archeal communities from Borup Fiord, Nunavut, Canada, to study Microbial Dark Matter (Phase II) -... | ecosystem: Environmental > Aquatic > Freshwater > Ice >...
CTGGCCCGGCTCGCACTGGTTCCGAGCCTCGAGTTGTCGCAGCCCGACGAAATGCGCCTGCCGCTGCTGTGGATCGCCATTCTGGCGGGTCGGGTGAAGGCATCGCTGGCCGCCACCTCGGGCGTCGAAACCGGCGATGATGTCATCAAATACCTCCTTGCCGGGGCAGACGTCGTGATGTCCACGTCTGCCCTGCTTCGGCACGGCGTGGGGCACATGAAGCTCCTCGTCGAGCAACTGAGCCAATGGCTCGAGGCCCGGGGCCTAGCTTCCCCTGACGCCATCCGAGCTAAAATGAGCCATGGCGTCATGGCCGATCCCGAGGCCTTCGAGCGCGCCAACTATATCAAGGTCCTGCAGAGCTATTCGAACAGCTGACGGCCACAACGGGCCATGAGCGAGCGGAAGAGGCGCTTGACGCCGACACTCGCAACGAACTCCATCGTCGCGAATCCAGGCCGAATGGAGGGTGGTGAAACATCCGCCGCGGCCTTCCATCCATGACTGGCGCCATTTACGCTTGGTTAAGAAGGTGGCCCGTGATTCGTCGGGTCCGGGGAATATTATATGCATAACAACGACCTGGGCCGCCCGGCTGAGTGCCGGACGAACGCTGCTGCGCGCCGGTCTTTTGGGAGCTCCCCGTTCAGGTCGCTACTGCTTCTGGGCGTTGCGGGCGCGGCGTTGTGCGCTTCGAGCGTCCCGGCCTCGATACATAGTCTTGCCTCGTATCTTTTCCGGAAACTCGCTGCCGCGACCTTAACAATTGTCAAACGATCGACAACGCAGGGCCCTATCCGCATGACCATTCCGTTTGACCACCCGGTGCTGCCCAGTTGCCGGAACACCGTCGTTGCGCGTCGCGTCCGCACAATCCGCGCCCTAAACGGCGCGCTCATGCTCAGCCTTGCCAGTGGCGCCGTGCTTGCCGGGATAGTCCCAACTCTCGCCGCCGGCGAAACCTTTGTCTGGGATGGCAAAGGCAATGGCACGGGCTTCGCGCATGAGAACAACTGGACCGACATCACCGTCCGGGGCCTGGTGCCAATGCTCGATGCGGACGGCTATGAGGTCCACGAATGGCTGCCGGTGTTTGATGGAGACGGCAACCCGGTCTATGCGTGGCATCAGCTCTTCGACGAAAACGATCAACCGGTTCTGGACGAAGAGGGCAATGAGGTTTGGTTCCAGGGCGAACAGGAACTCGAGGCTGGGCCTATCGTGTTTGTAGAGGGAGACGTCCTTCTGCCGGGGCCGCCGGATGGCGGGCAGAACATGCTGCTGTTGAGCGGCACGCCCAATATCAGTTCGTCCGGCCGGCACGTGAACGACGTCGATCTCCTGGGTGGCGAGTTCCTTATCCGCACCGGCTCCGTCGCCGTCATCCCCGGCGACTTCTTCGTCGATGGCACCCTGACCATCGATGACACGGGCATTCTGACCATCCGGGGGGACGACTCCAGGGGCCAGAATGTCTTGACCGCCGGAGAGGCTGTGATCGATGGCGGCACCGCCCGCGGTACCGGCATCCTTAGAGTGACCGGCGTGAATTCGCAGACGCATGACTACGATCCGACCATGGGCCTGACCCAGACGGGCGGCCTCGTCACCGAACTGACGGTCGAGACGCCCAACTACACCATGTCCGGCGGCACCCTCTCCGCGCTGGTAAACTTTGGCAGCCTGTTCAAGCTGTCCGGCACTGGCGACGTAACCGTCGCCGCCGTGCTGACGGGCGCGCCGGGTGCCACGATGACCCAGTCGGGTGGCACCATGAACGGCACGGTCGCGGGCATCAAGAGCTACACCCAGTCGGGTGGCACAATGGCGAGCACGCTGGGGCCGATCAGCGCCTATACACAGTCCGGCGGACTGATGTCGGGCACCATCACGGTCGATACCTACAATCTCACTGGGGAATCGGCCGTCTCCAACGGCGGCACGATCAACGCCGCGCAGGCCTTCAACCTCGGGCCTGCAACCGGCACGGCCACGGTCGCCGCCAAACTGACCGGCAGCGGCGGCATTATCAAGACCGGCGCCTCGACCGTCGTGCTCACCAATACCGGCAATGACTTCGCCGGCACCGTCGACGTCAAGGCCGGCACGCTGGAGGTGGTGGACGATGCACTGACCGACGGCGCGTCGATATCCATCGACCCCAATGCCATCCTCAAGCTCACCGCCAATATCGACACGCTCTATATGGGCGCCATGACCGGGACCCAGGGCGACCTGGTGAAGGCCGGAACCGCCGCGGTGACGCTGGGTGGCAATGTCACGTTGGGCGATCTCTGGATAGAGGCCGGTCGCCTCAATATCGGCACGGGGACGACGACCAACGAGGCCATTTTCGACTCCGCCACTGTCGCGGCTGGCTCGACGCTCTACATCGCCGCGAACGCCACGCTGACCATTCGCGTGCCCCAGCATCTGGTGAACCACGGCACGCTGATCAATGACGGCACGGTGCATGACGATCTCGACAATACCGGCACCTTCAGCAACAACGAAACCTACAATGCCAACGTCGCCACCAATTCCGGCACCATCAATAACAATACCCCCGGTCTGTGGACCGGCAATATCTCGAGCAATGCCGGCCTCATCAGCAACAATGCAGGGTCGACCTGGACCGGCGATGTCGTCACCAACAATGGCACCATCGAGAACAGCGGCACCTGGGTCGGCCACGTCCTGAGCAATGTCGGCTACATCCGCAACTACGGCACCTGGACCGGCCGGATCGACATGAACACCTACAAGGACATCTACAACCGCGGCACCAGCGCGGTGTGGAATGGCGACGTGATCAACAATACCCAGATCGTAAACATCGAAGGCGCCCACTGGAACGGCAAGGTCCAAGGCAACAACAATGTCGTCTTCAACATGGTCAACAGCTTCTGGACCGGCGCGGTAGTGGCCAATGGCGGCGGCGAGAACAATCTCGCCCAGATCGATAACTACGGCACCTGGCTGGGCGCCGTGGAAACCAATGAAGGCATGATCTTCAACATCGACGGGCTCTGGACGGGCGACATCCTGAGCAATACCGACCTCATCGTGAACAACCTCAATGACACCAACACCAATGTGCTGGGCGTCAATCAGGCCGTCTGGGACGGCGACATCCTGACCAACACTGGCGCGATCTTCAACGAACATGCCGGTATCTGGCAGGGTGATGTCCATGCCAATTCCGGCACCATCATCAATGCGACCGGCAGCGAGTGGACTGGCAACGTGCTGGCCAATGCCGGCACCATCACCACGACGGGGCTGTGGACCGGCGATATCACCAGCGGCGGCCGGCTCAAGGCCGGCGGCACCATCACCGGTGCTGTGGTCAATTCCGGCACCCTGGCCCTTGTCGGCGATCTCACCGTAGGCAGTGTCGGCTTCGGCAGCAACGCATATTTCGACGTCGATCTCGACGCTGCCGGCGAAGGCGAACTGCTGACCGCCACCGGCGCCGCGACGCTCGACGGCATCGTCCGCATCAAGGCCGGTTCTGCGATGACGACTGGCGACTACCTGACACCCTATGTCATCCTCACCGCGGCGAGCCGCACCGGGACGTTCGACGGGGTAACCACCGACCTGGCGTTCCTGACGCCGATCCTCGACTACACCGCGACCACCGCATCGGTGACGCTGCAGCGCAATACGCAGGAGTTCAATGCCGTCGGCGTGACCGGCAACCAGCAGGCGGTTGCGGGACAGGTCGAGGCGCTGGGCGAGGGCAATGCGCTCTACGACGCCATCCTGTGGCTGACTCCGGAACAGGCGCAGGCGGCATTCGACCAGCTTTCGGGTGAGATCTATGCCACTGCGGAAGCGATGGCGGCCAACAATGCCACGGTGATCGGCGACATCGCGCTCGACCGCGTCGAAAAGGCCTTTGATGGCATCGATGCCCGCGGCAGCGCCAGCGGCTATGCCGCGACTTCCGGCGACACCGACAGCTCGAGTGGTGCGGGGCTGTGGACCCAGCTCTATGGCGCCAACGGCAGCGCTGACGGCAGCGACGAAACGTCGGACGCCGACGGCTGGATCGGCGGCGTGGCGATGGGCCTCGATGGCCTCGTGGGCGACTGGCGCATCGGGCTGATGCTCGACGCGGGGACAGGCGCCACCAATGTCGCGGCACTCGGCTCTTCGGTTGCCAGCACAAGCTACGGCATCGGGCTCTATGGCGGCACCACCTGGGGCGATACGCAACTGGCGCTCGCCAGCCTCTACACCCGGCACGACAATGCCAGCACCCGCAATGTCGAGTTCCAGGGTTTTGCTGAGGAGCTTTCGGCCGACTACAGCTCGACGACGCTGCAGGCCGACGCCAAGCTCAGCCACGAGTTCGATTTCGGCGCCATGTCGCTCACCCCCTACCTCAGCGCCGCCTACATCAACCACGCGACCGACGGGTTCAGCGAAAGTGGCGGCGACGCGGCATTGAGCTATGACGCAAGCACCGCCGCGACAGCCGTCGCGACGCTCGGCGCCACCGTCGGCTACCAGATGCTGGCGGGCGACGGCATGGTGGTGACGGCCACCGCCTCGCTCGGCTGGCGCCACAGTTTTGCCGGCAGTGCGGACGCCAGCCTGTCATTGGCAGGGGGCGGTCCGTTCGTTGTGACCGGCACCGCGTCCCAGAGTGATGTGGCGGCGCTGGCGGCCGGGCTGAATTTCGACCTTGACGATCAGACGGCGCTCGATTTCGCCTATGATGCCCAGGTCGGCACCAGCAGCCAGACGCACGTCCTCACCGGCACCTGGGCAACAAAGTTCTAGCGCCCCGGCGCTCGAACCCATCCCTGGCTCGCCTCCCTCACGCCTTCAGGCTGCGGGCGAGGCAGGCGAGCCAGTTGCCGTGGGCGAGCTTGGCGAGCAGCGGGGCGTCGTAGCCGTGCGTGGCGAGGGCCGCGAACAGGGCCGGGACGCCGGTCACGTCCTTGATCGGATCGGGTACGGTGCAGCCGTCGAAATCCGAGCCCAGCCCGACATGGTCCTCGCCGAGCCGGTCGATGAGATAGTCGAGGTGGCGGACCATGACGTCGAGGCCGACGTCCGATGTCCCCATGCCGTCGGCGCGCAGAAAGCCGACGGCGAAGTTCAGCCCGACCATGCCCTTGCTCTCGCGGATCTGGTCGAGCTGCCGGTCGGTGAGGTTGCGCGCCGAGTTGCTGAGGGCGTGGGCGTTGGAGTGCGTCGCCACCAGCGGCGCATCCGAGAGGCGTGCCACGTCGTTGAAGCCCGCCTCGTTCATGTGCGACAGGTCGATCATGATGCCGAGCTCGTTGCAGAGCCGGACGAGATCCTTGCCCGCCTCGGTCAGGCCCGGCCCGGTGTCGGGGGTGCTGGGGAACTTGAATGGCACGCCGTGGCCGAAAATCGTCGGCCGGCTCCATACCGGTCCCAGCGAGCGCAGCCCCATGTCGTGGAACAGATAGAGTGCGTCGAGGTCGGCCCCGATGGCCTCCGCGCCCTCCATATGCATCACCGCCGCGATCCTGCCGCTGCCGAACGTGGCGCGAACGGCGGCGGCGCTGCGGCAGACCGCGAAGTCGTCGGGCGCTGCGCGTTCCATCCAGTGCAGCAGCCCGGCCATGGCGAGCGCCACCGGCTGGGCCACGTCGGGCATCAGCAGTGCCGGCAGCGGCACCTCGAACGGCGACTGCCGCATCAGCGCCATGTAGTCGAGCCCCTGGCTCGGGGAGGGCACATAGATGGCGAACAGCCCGCCGGAAAAGCCTGCCTGCTTCATCCGGCCGAGGTCGAGGTGGCCGGTGCCGGTCGATCCGAGCCAGAGGTCGTTGCGCCGCCCGGGCTCCTGCTGGAGGCGCAACAGGAAGTCATTGTGGCCGTCGAAGAACGGAAGCGGGTCGGTCATGGAAGTCCCTGGTCAGTCTGCCGATGGACGGCTGGTGGGGAGAGTGTCAGCATCGGGCAGTCAACCCGGCCTGGCGGCGACAGAAGGACATTATGACCACTGGGTCTCAAGTGCCAAGATCGGAATGGGACCGCCCGCCGTGGAACCGGTGGTCGTTCCAGCACATCCGCGACATCCTGCCGACCGTCGAGATTTCGCGTGGCGACGGACCTGTCCGCGAACTGCCACGCCGGCCCAGCACCCTCGACGACTTGCCGGTGACCGGGATCGGCGGCGAAGCCACCTCGCTCGCCGCGTTCCTCGACCAGACCTGCACCGACGGCCTTCTGGTGCTCAAGGACGGCGCCATCGCCTTCGAAGGCTACTTCAACGGCATGGACGAGAAGACCCTGCATCTATCCCAGTCGGTGGCCAAGTCGTTCACCGGGGTGCTGGCGGGCATCCTGGCGCGGCGCCGGGTGATTGCGGTCAACGCGCCGATCACCGACTACATCCCGGAGTTGCTGGCGACGGCTTATCGCGACGCGACGCTGCGGAACGTTCTCGACATGACGAGCGGCGTGCGGTTCACCGAGGACTACACCGATCCGCTTTCCGGCATGGGCCGTGCCGACGTGGCCTCGGGCTGGAAGCCGGTCCCGGCAGGCGCCGATCCGTCGATGCATTGGCCCAGGTCGATGTTCGAGCTGATCCTCAGCCTTCGCGACCTCGACCGGGAGCACGACAGCAGCTTCAGCTACCGGTCGATCGAAACCGACGTGCTGGCCTTCGTCCTCGAGCGGGCGTCGGGCAAGCGCCTGGCGCAACTGATGTCCGAGGAACTCTGGCAGAAGCTCGGCATGGAGCAGGACGCGAACATGACCATCGACAGCGCCGGCTTCGCGCTCGCCGATGGTGGGCTCAGCGCGTGCCTCCGCGACTACGGGCGGTTCGGCCAGATGCTTCTTGATGATGGGGCGGGGGTCGTGCCGGCCGGCTGGATCGAGGCGACGCGGTCGGGAAACCATGAGCTGTTCGGGGCGCCCTACACGGCGGTGCTGCCGGATGGCGCCTATCGCAACCAGTTCTGGATCGAGGACAGCAAGCGCCGCAACCTGATGGCGCGCGGCGTTTTCGGCCAGCTGATCCATATCGACTTCAAGCGCCGGATGGTGGTGGTGAAGCTCTCGAGTTGGCCCGAGTTCGTCAACCCGGCCTGGACCGTGGCGACGCTCGATACGGTGCGCCGGATCGGCCGGGCACTGGAGTAGAAGACGCGGCGCCGGAACGAGAGTCCGGCGCCGCGAGAACTTACTTCGTGGTCAGGTTGTAGTAGGTCACGTCGGCCGACGAGCCCTGCACGTAGCCCTTCACGGTGGCGCGGTCGGCGCGCTGCGAGATCGACTGGAACATGATGGCGAACGCGCCGTCATCGAGCACCTTCTTCTGCAGCTCGATATAGGCGGCTTTGCGCTTGGCCTCATCGGGCTCCTGTGCGGCTTCGGCGGTGGCCTTGACCAGTGCCTCGTCCTGCCAGCTGTTGCGCCAGGCCAGCGGCTTGCCGCCGGTTGCCGCATCGGTGTTGTCGATGTTGGTGACAAAGCCGTCGGCGTTGGTGTGCGGGTCCATGTAGTCCGGACCCCAGTAGACCATCAGCGCCTGGTGCTCGCGCGCCCGGTACTTGGTGAGCATCGGCGCCATTTCGGACGAGACGATATTCACCTTGATGCCGCCCTCGGCCATCGTCGCCTGGACCGACTGGGCCATGTTGACGAACGGGGCAAAGTTCGGCGCGTCGAGGTCGAGCGAGAAGCCGTCCGGATAGCCGGCCTCGGTCAGCAGCGCCTTGGCCTTGGCCGGATCGAGCGTGTAGGGGTTCTCGTCGTAGGCGGCCCAGAAGCCCGAAGCCCAGAACGACTGGTGGACCTGCGCGGCGCCCTTGAGGAACGAGTTGGCCATGCCGTCATAGTCGATGAGGTAGCGCAGAGCCTGGCGAACCTTGGGGTCCGACAGTTCCTTCATCTTGGTGTTGAGGCCGATATAGTAGAGCAGCGCCTGAGGGATGGTGGTGACGGTGATGTCGGCGTTGCCGGCGATCGCCGCGATCTGGTCCGGCGTCAGGTTGTCGGCGATATCGACGTCGCCCTTTTCCAGCGCGAGACGCTGGGCCGAGGCTTCCGGGATGTGACGGATGACGACGCGCTTCAGCGCCGCGACACCGCCGCGATAGTTCGGGTTGGCCTCGAGCATGACGGAGTCGTTCGGCGTCCACGACTTGACGACGTAGGCACCCGAGCCGGCCGAATTGTTCTTCAGCCAGCCATTGCCCATGTCGCCGGCGGTCTCGTGCTCCATCGCCAGCTTCTGGTCGACGACCGAACCGACGACCGAGCCGAGCAGTGCGTAAACGAGCGACGGGGCAAAATCGACGCCGATCTTGACCACCAGGGTCGAGTCATCGGGCGCGGTCACCATCGCGGCGATGTTGTCCTTGGTCCAGCCCAACTGCGAAAGCAGGAAGACCGGGGTCTTTTCGAGCAGGATGACGCGCTGCAGCGACCAGGCGGCGTCGCCCGCCGTCACCGGGTTGCCCGAGGCGAAAGTCTGCCCGGCGCGGATCTTGAAGGTGAAGGTGCGGCCGTCGTCGCCGACGGTCACGCTTTCGGCGACGCCGGGAACCAGCGCGTTCACGTCGGTCGGCTCGAACCGCATGAGACGGTCGTAGCTGTTGGCCAGCACTTCGATGCCCGACAGCTCGTAGGCCTCAGCCGGGTCGAGCGAAATGATGTCATCGATCTGTTTGGCGATCACCAGCGTGTCGCCTGGCGTCGCCGCCTGCGCCATAGGGGTGAGCGCTGCCAGCGCCACCGCCATCACGGCGAATTTCAAGGCTTTCAACAAAGCAGTTCTCCCTGGAACGTGGCCTGCTGTCCCGGAAACCCGGGATGCCCATGCAGCCATCGGCTCGTATGAGAAGACCTTTTGTGACAGCTTGGCAAGCGGCTCGCTCAGGCCGGAACCCGGGTAAACCCTTGGCTGGCGGCGATAAGCTTGCGCGTGTAGTCCGCGGAAACGTTGCCTGTACGCAGATTGTCGGCAGAAATGACCTCGACCAGCCGCCCTAACTGCATGATGGCTATGCGATCGCAGAGGTGCGCCACCACCGCGAGGTCATGGCTGACGAGGATGCTGGTGAGGCTGTAGCTCTGCCGCAGCCGGGCCAGCAGGTTGAGGATTTCGGCCTGCACCGAGACGTCGAGCGCCGAGGTTGGCTCATCGAGCAACAGGATGGGCGGCCTGAGGATCAGCGCCCGGGCAATGGCGACGCGCTGGCGCTGCCCGCCGGACAACTGGTGCGGGTAACGGAAGCGGTGGATCGGTAGCAGCCCCACATCGGCGATGGCTGCAGCCACGCGCTCGTCGATCTCGCCCTCCCGATGGATTTCCAGCGGCTCGCGCAGGATGTCGTCGACGGTCTTCCTTGGATGCAGCGAGGCATAGGGGTCCTGGAAGACGAACTGCAGCTTGCGGCGGTCGGCCCGGCTGCGCCGCCGCGCGGCCGGCTGCCCATCGACTTCGAGCGCTGTGCTGGTGGACGGTACAAGCCCGGCAATGGCCCGCAGCAGCGTCGATTTGCCGGAGCCGGACTCGCCGACAATGCCGAACGTCTCGCCCTTTGCCACCGTGAAAGACACGCCCTCGGCGGCCCGCACTTCGCGACCGCCGGCGTGGAAGATGACGCTGAGATTCTCGACCCTGATCATTTGAGCCACTCGGGATCGCGCGTCACCGTCGCCAGTTCCGCTCGGCGCACGGTGAGCGACGGCGTCGCCGCAACCAGCGCGCGCGTGTAGGGGTGGCGCGCGTGCTGCAGGTCGCGCGCCGCGATCTCCTCGACGATGCGGCCGGCGTACATGATCAGCACCCGGTCGCAGAAACTCGAGACCATCGTCAAATTGTGGCTGATCAGGATCAGTCCCATGCCGCGGTCCCGCACCAGGTCGTCGAGGATGCGCAGCACTTCGTTCTGGACCGTCACGTCGAGGGCAGAAGTCGGCTCGTCGGCGATCAGCAGGTCGGGCTCGGCGATCAGCATCATGGCGATCATGACGCGCTGGCCCATGCCGCCCGAAAGCTGGTGCGGGTAGAGGCCGTAGACCAGCTCGGGATCGCGGATTTGCACCGCCTCGAGCATGGCGAGCGTGCGGCGGCGCGCGTCCTTGTGGTCCGACTTGAGGTGCAGCAGCGCTGTTTCACTGATCTGCCGGCCTACCGTCTGGACCGGGTTCAGCGAGTATTTGGGGTCCTGCATCACCATCGACATGCGCCGGCCGCGCAACTTCTGCCAATCGCGCTCGGAGCAGGCGAGGAGGTCGGTGCCCTCGTAGGACATGGTCTTCGCCGTGACCTGCGCCGTCCGCGGCAAGAGGCCGAGCAGCGAGCGGCCCATCGTGGTCTTGCCCGAGCCGGACTCGCCGACGATGCCGAGGCGTTCGCGCCCGAGCGTGAACGAGGCGTTGCGCACAGCCCGCGTCACGCCGGTTCGGCCGGGGAAGCTGACCTCGAGGTCTTCGACGGTGAGCAGGGGCGCTTCGCTCATGAGCCAGACGTTTTTCTCATGATCCAGACTTCGGGTCGAACACATCGCGCAGGCCATCACCCAGCAGGTTGAAGCCGAGGCTGACGACGAAAATGGCAAGGCCGGGGATGGTGGCGACCCACCACTGGTCGAGGATCACGTCGCGGCCCGACGATACCATGGCGCCCCATTCGGGCGTCGGCGGCTGGGCGCCAAGGCCGAGGAAGCCGAGCCCGGCGGCGGTGAGGATGATGCCCGACATATCGAGCGTCAGCCGCACGATCACCGAGCTCAGGCACAGCGGCACGATATGGCGGAATAGTATCCGCCAGGTCGAGGCGCCCTGCAGTACTACCGACTGGATGAAGTCGGAATGCGCGATCGTCATCGTTTCGGAGCGGGCGATGCGCGCATAGGCCGGCCACGAGGTCAGCGCGATGGCAATCACCGCGTTTTCGATGCCAGGCCCGAGTGCCGCGGCGAAGGCGAGGGCGAGGATCAGGCGCGGGAAGGCGAGGAAGATGTCGGTGATGCGCATCAGCACCGCATCGACCCAGCCGCCCATGTAGCCGGCGACCGTGCCGACGGCGAGCCCGATCGGCACGACGATCACCGAGACCAGGGCGACGATCGCCAGCGTGGCCCGGGCGCCGTAGAGCGTGCGCGCGAGGATGTCCCGGCCGAGTTCGTCGGTGCCGAACCAGTGCTCGGCCGATGGCGCTCCCAGCCGGCCGGCGAGGTCCTGGGTGAGCGGTGAGTTCCCGAGCGACAGCAGCGGCGCGAATATCCCCATCAGCACGAGCAGGATGACGATCACCAGCCCGACAACCGCCGTCGGGTTGGTCAGGATCGAACGGATGCCGCGATAGAAACGGCCCAAGACGGCCTGGCGGCGCGACAGCGGCGCCTCGCTCATCAGCCAATGGCTCAAGCCGTCGCTCATTGTCGCCTCAGCCGCGGATCGACCAGCTTGTAGAGCAGGTCGGAGACCAGATTGATGGTAATGAACACCGCGCCGACCAGCACCGTGCCGCCGAGCACCGCATTCATGTCGGAGTTGAACAGCGCCCGGGTGATATAGAGCCCCAGCCCCGGCCACGCGAACACAGTCTCGGTCAGCACCGCGCCTTCGAGCAGCGAGGCGTAGCTCAAACCGATCACGGTGATCAGCGCCACCATGATGTTCGGGAAGGCGTGCCCCCACACGGCACTCCAGTACGAGTTGCCCTTGATGCGCGCCGCGGTGACATATTCCTGGCTCAGCTGCTCGATCATGAAGCTGCGGGTCATCCGCGCGATGTAGGCGAGCGAGAAGTAGCCGAGGATGCTCGCCGGCAGGATCAGGTGGCTGAAGGCGTTGGCGAAGATCTCCCAGTTGCCCTCGATCGCGGCGTCGATGAGGATCACGCCCGTCCGTTGCGTCACTACCCCCTGGTAGAACACGTCGAGCCGCCCGGTCCCCGCCACCCAGCCGAGCTTGCCGTAAAAAACGAACAGCCCGATCAGCCCGAGCCAGAACACCGGCACCGAGTAGCCGAACAGGCCGACCACGCGGATCACCTGGTCCGGCCAGCGGCCCTTGGTGGCTCCGGCGATCACTCCCGCCGGCACCCCGACGGCAACGCCGATGATGATGGCGATGGTGGCCAGTTCGAAGGTCGCCGGGAACACCCGCAGCAGGTCGGTCAGCACCGGCTGCGAGGTCAGCACCGACTTGCCGAAATCTCCGGTCAGCAGGCGCCCGAGGTAGATGAAATACTGCACGACAAGCGGCTGATCGAGCCCGAGCGCCTTGTAGGCGCCGTCATAGGCCGCCTGCGTGGCCTTGTCGCCGACGACGGCGAGCACCGGGTCGATATTGGTCATCCGGCTGATGAAGAAGGTCACCGCGGTCAGGCCGATGAAGGTCACCGCCAGGGTGAAGAGGAAAGACGCGATGCGGCCGGCCAACTGGCGCGCGCGGCGGCCTGATGCAGGGCGCGCTGCCGGCGGTGCGCTTCCGACGTCAGCGCTCAAGTTGGCGTCTCACGATCAAGTTCATACGGTACGGGCGCCCCAGATATGCCAGTGCATGACACTCAACCATTTCCGGCGGCAAGCCAAGCCCGCCTGCGCCTGTGCACAGGTTGATGGCCGGGTGATCCGTCACGCCGGACCGGGCGCGATCGCCATACCGGGGCTGGATTCCCTCGATGCGCCGATGACGGCACCGCCGAGCGGAGCACGCAGAAAGCGGGAACAAGGTCAAGGTCTTGTGTCGTTCCCCGGGCCATGTATTGTCGCTGGTAAATATTTACCTCGGGCCAGCCTTGGCCTGACGGAGGCGTCGGCAAACGACGCCCCAACCAACTGCGGAGGGGCAGGGGGACATGGCAGGAGAGGAGACCACCCGGCGACGGAAGTCCCTGCTGCGGCAGCTTGCCGACAGCAAGGTGCTGCTGCTGATGTGTGCGCCGGCGGTGATCTTCTTCATCGTGTTCAACTACGCCCCGCTGCCGGGCGCGTGGATCGCCTTCACCAATTTCAACTACCGGGACGGGATTTTCGGCAGCCCGTTCGTGGGGTTCAAGAACTTCGAGTTCCTGATCAAGTCGGGCCAGCTGTGGACGCTGACGCGCAACACCATCCTGTACAATCTCGCCTTCATCGTGCTGGGCAACATCCTGCAGATTGCCATCGCGATCATGCTCAACGAGATCCGCTCGACCTTCTTCAAGAAGATCAGCCAGGCAGCGATGTTCCTGCCGTTCTTCATCTCGGCGGTGCTGGTCGGGGTGATCGCCTTCAACCTCCTGAACTACGACACCGGCGCGCTGAACGCGCTGATCAAGCAGACGGGCGGCGACCCGATCAAGATCTACTCGACCGCCGGGGCGTGGCCGCTGATCATCATCGTGGTGCATCTGTGGCAGTCGACCGGCTACGGCTCGATCGTCTACTTCGCGGCGATCATGGGCATCGACCGCAGCCTCTATGAGGCCGCCACGGTCGATGGCGCATCCGCCTGGCAGCGCATCCGCTACGTGACGCTGCCGAGCCTGAAGCCAACCTTCATCATCCTGGTGCTGTTCTCGCTGGGCGGCATCATGCACGGCAATTTCGGGCTGTTCTGGAACCTCGTCGGCAACAACGCCTCGCTGTTTGCGACCACCGACATCATCGAGACCTCGGTCTACCGGATGGTGCTGAGCCAGAACAACTTCACCACCTCCACCGCCGTCGGCCTCTATCAGTCGCTGTTCGGTTTCGCCCTCGTGATGACGGCGAACTGGATCGTGCGCCGGATCAACAAGGACTACGCGTTGTTCTGATGACCGACCATATCAACACCGACGGCATCATCGGAGCGGGCGGCGTCGGCATGGGGCCGGCCAAGCCTCGCGCGGTAAAGCTCGACCGCAGCGATATCGTGCTGCAGACGATTTCCTACATCGTCATCACCTTGTTCGCGCTGTTCTGCCTGCTGCCCTTCGTTCTCATCCTGTCGGCGTCGTTCTCCACCGAAGCGACGATCATGAAGACCGGCTTCGGCCTGTTGCCGAAGGATTTCACGCTCACCGCCTACGAGTACATCTTCAAGGCGCCGCGGCAGATCGTCGGGTCCTACATCGTCACCATTACGATGACCGTCTGCGGCACGGCGATCGGGCTGTTCGTCATCTCGATGACGGGCTACGCGCTCAACCGCAAGGACTTCCCCTTCCGCGACCACATCTCGTTCTTCATCTACTTCACCACGCTGTTCTCGGCCGGCCTCGCGCCCACCTTCTTGTGGATCGCGCGCGACCTGGGGCTGAGGGGCAGCTACTTCGCGGTGTTCCTACAACTGCTGATGACGCCGTGGCTCATCATCCTGATGAAGAATTTCATGCGCACGGTGCCGTACGAGATCATCGAATCCGGCAAGGTCGATGGCGCCGGCGATTTCCGCATCTTCGCCCAGCTCTGCCTGCCGATGATGAAGCCGGCGCTGGCGACGATCGGCCTGTTCCTCGCCCTCAGCTACTGGAACGAGTGGTACCTGTCGTCGCTCTACCTGGGCAGCACGGTCGAGTTCAAGCCGCTGCAGTACCTGCTCTACAACATCATCAATACCGCCAACGCGCTGCGCAATTCGGTGGCCGGCTCCAATGTCAGCATCACCAACCTGCCCAGCAATACGCTGAAGATGGCGAGCGCCATCGTGGCCATCGGCCCGATCCTGCTGCTCTACCCCTTCATCCAGAAGTACTTCGTCAGCGGCATCACCATCGGAGCGGTGAAGGGATGACGCGCCACTGAACTTCGCGGCCGACGCCGGTGATCGGCCGCACCCTCGAGACAAATCGAGTGAGGGAAATCACCGCGAATAACGCAACCGACGCAATTCAGAGGAGGAGTTTGAAGTGCAAAGAAGGAATATCGTACGGATCGGGGCCGCCATGCTGGCCCTCGGGATCAGCATGCCGGCGCTGACGGCGGGTGTGTTCGCCCAGGATGCGCCGACCGAGATCACCATGCTGACGCTGGGCAACAAGCCCACCAACGGCCGCCTCGAGGCGATGCTCGAGAAGCTCAACGAGCGGCTGCTGACGCAGGCCAACGCCAAGCTCAGCCTGTTCTACGTCGAGTGGGCCGACTGGCAGACCCAGTATAACGTCCAGTTGCTGTCGGGCGACGACAAGGTCGACCTGATCGCCACCGCGACCGACTGGCTCTATGCGTGGGAGAACGCGGAGAAGGGCGCCTTCCTGCCGCTGACCGAAGACATGCTCAAGGCGCATGCCCCCAAGACCTGGGCCCAGGTCGACGCCGATGGCCACTGGGACCTCACCAAGCTCGCCGACGGCAAGATCTATTTCATGCCCGAGGACAACTACACCCAGTACACCAAGCACGGCTTCTTCTACCGCGGCGACTGGGCCAAGGAGGCTGGCTTCGCCAACGGCGAGATCACCAAGTTCGAGGACTTCACCACCTATTTCGACTGGGTCAAGAAGAACAAGCCGGATACCTATCCGTGGGATGTCGCGGGTGCCAGCGAAGCTTCCCTGACGGGCTACCTGCAGGGCCACACCGACCTGCAGACGGTCCAGGGGGTCAGCGCCGGCAACTATTTCCCGTTCCACACCTCGGCTGCCGCGCCCTACACCGTCACCTCCTGGTACATGGACGGCGACGCCCTGCTCGCCGCCGCCGAACTGGCGAGGAAATGGAACGAGATCGGCGTGTGGCGTGAGGACGCCTTGAACTACGACGGCGAGACCCGCGAGGAACTCTACGCCGGCACCTCCGGCACGGACCAGCACCACACGCAGACCTTCGTCAACGACATCGTCCACAACCTGAACGAAAAGCAGCCCGGCTCAGACCCCAAGTTCTTCTACTGGGGCAAGGAAAACGGCAACTTCTTCAAGGACATCTTCACGCACGGCGCCATGGCCGTGAGCGCGAACTCCAAGAACCCCGAGAAGGCGCTCGAGGTCTACGACCTGATCCGCAACGACAAAGAAGACTACATGCTCTTCAACTTCGGCATCGAGGGCACGGACTACGTCATCACCGCCGACGGCAAGATGGGCTTCCCGGACGGCTATGATTCCTCGACCATGTCGCTGGGCACCGACTACTGGTGGGGCCGCATGGACGAGTTCGAGCTCCCGCGGACCACGCAGGCGCCCAACAAGGACGCCATCATCGCCGAGCTTAGTGCCACGGCCAAGGACTACCCGTACTCGACGCTGCAGATCAACAAGGCCAATATCGATCCGACGCTGGCCGCAATGAGCGGTGTGCTCTCGGAGTACATCCCGCAGCTCGCCTACGGCAAGTTCGCCGACCCGGCGGCGGCCATCGCCGAGATGCGCCAGAAGCTGAAGGACGCCGGCTACGAGGACGCGCGCGCCTCGATCCAGGCCGACATGGATGCCTGGAAGGCCGCTCGCGGCCTGTAAGTAGACCGATCATGGCTGGGCGAGCTCTAGCGGGCCTGCCCAGCCTTCCCGGAGGCAGGCACTTCTCGGAGCCAGGCACTTCTCGGAGCCAGGCACTTCTCGGAGCCAGGCACTTCTCGGAGCATTGACCAGTGGACACCCTGTTCTCGGCGGATTCCGTCCTCATGCGCGGCCTCACCAGGCTCGCCGATGTGATGATCCTCAACCTGATCTTCATCGCCACCTCGCTCCCGGTGGTGACGCTCGGCGCCTCGCTGACGGCGCTGAACTTCACCGCCATGCGGATCGCGACGGGCCAGAGCAACTCGGTCACCGGCGACTATTTCCGCTCGTTCCGCCGGAACTTCCGGCAGGCGACAGTGATCGCCGCCGTGCTGGCGCTGCTCACGGGCGTGCTCGCGGCATGGTACGTCGTCGTCACCAACATCGCGATCGCACCGCTCTTCGAGTTCGTGCTGCTGGCGATCTGGTACGTGCTCGCCTTCAGTTTCGCGACCACGGCGCTGTTCGTCTTCCCCTATCTCGCCAGCTTCGAGGGGCCCACCCGCGAGGTGCTGCGCAACGCCCGGCTGATGTCGTGGAAGCACCCGCTCACGGCGCTTGGCGCGCTGGCGCTGATCGGGCTCTCGATCCTCGTCACCGTGTTCTACCCGCAGGCCACCGGCTACGGCCTGATCTGGCTGCTCGCCGGTTTCGGCGGCATCGCCGTGGCCAACGGCTTCCTCTTCAGCCGCATCTTCAACACGTACATCGCCGCTTCGGCATCCAACGAGACATAGGGGCCGACGGCCAATGCACAGCCATGACATCCGCCACTGGAACTTCATCCTCGCGGACGAACCCGACGCGTGGGCCAAGGGCTTCGACGACTCCGCCTGGCGCCAGCTTGCCGTGCCACATGACTGGGCGGTCGAGCAGGAGTTCGCGCCGGCCCATTCGAGCGGCACCGGCTACCTGCCCGGCGGCGTCGGTTGGTACCGCGCCCATGTTTCGCTGCGCGACGTGGGTGAAGTGGCGGGCAGGCACGTCCGGCTCAGGTTCCACGGCGTCTACAAGAACGCCCAGGTCTGGGTGAACGGCTACCACGTTGGCGGTCGCCCCAATGGCTGGGCCGAGTTCTCGTTCGACCTCACCGAAATCCTCTCCTACGCCAATGACGACGATCTCGTCGTCTGCGTGCGGGTCGAGCACACCGATATCTCGGATTGCCGCTGGTACAACGGCACCGGCATCACCCGCCGCGTCGAGCTCGAGGTGCACCAGCCGGTGCGGGTAGCCGAGCACGGCACCGCATTCGAGACGGTGAACGCCAACGGGGCCGAGGCGACGATCCGCATCGCCCAGATGCTCTGCAACGACACGAGCGAAACCGTGACGGTGCGCGTGCAGCACGAGCTGCGTTCGCTGTCATCGGGGCGCGTCCACGCCTTCGCCACCGAGGCGGAAATCCCCGCCGGCGCCTCGGCCGACGCCGTGGTGACGGGGCAACTGCCGCAGCCGGAGCTGTGGTCCGACACCACCCCGCACCTTTACCGCCTCACCAGCACCCTGAGCTGGGGCCGGAGCGGGAGTGCCGTCTACCAGGACACTGTCGGCATCCGCACCTTCCGCTTCGATCCCGACCACGGCTTCTTCATCAACGACGAGCCGCGCACACTCAAGGGCGTATGCCTGCACGAGGATGCCGGCCCCTTCGGCACCGCCGTCCCCACCGAAGTCTGGCTGCGCCGGCTGCTCAAGCTCAAGGACGTGGGATGCAACGGCGTCCGCATGGCGCACAACCCGCACGCCCCCGAACTCTACCGGCTCTGCGACGCGCTTGGCTTCTTCGTCATCGACGAAGCGTTCGACGAGTGGGAGAATCCCAAGAACAAGTGGTGGCAGGGCCACAACGTCTACCCCCCACGCCACCAGGGCTACGCGAAGGATTTCCACGCCTGGCATGAGCGCGACCTCGCCGCCATGGTCGATGCGCACCGCAACCACGCCTCGATCATCGCCTGGAGCGTCGGCAACGAGATCGACTACCCCAACGACCCCTATGCCAGCGTCCTGTTCGCCGAGATGACCGGCAACAACGACGCGCGCAAGACGGCGCGGCAGCGCAGCTACGATCCGCGCCGCCCCGACGCGCGTCGCCTGCCGACCATCGCCAGGCGTCTCGTCGAGATCGTCAAGGCGAGGGATGCGACCCGCCCGGTCACCATCGGCGCCGCCTACCCGGAGCTCTCCACCCGCACCGGCTTCCTCGATGCCTTCGACGTCGCCGGCTACAACTACAAGGAACATCTCTACGAGGACGATCACCGCCGCTTCCCCGGCCGTCCGCACCTCGGTACCGAGAACGGCCACCGCTACAGCGACTGGCTGGCGGTCGCCGATAACGACTACATCGCCGGGCAGTTCCTGTGGACGGGCATCGACTATCTCGGCGAAGCGCATGGCTGGCCGATCCACGGCTCCGGCGCCGGGCTGCTGACTGTCGCGGGCTTTGAAAAGCACAGCTTCCACCTTCGCCGCAGCTGGTGGTCGGATGAGCCGGTGGCCTACATCGTCACGCGGCCGTATGTCGAAGCCGAGGACAAGAACTTCTGGTCACACCCGATCGCGCGGACCTGGGACGGCACCGGCGGGGCCATCGAGATCCTCTGCTTCTCCAACGGCGACGAGGTTCGTCTGACCTGCAATGGCGAGCCGATCGCGCTCGCTCGCGACGACGATCATGGCTACTGGACCGCGGTGTCGCCCCCGCGATCCGGCTCACTGGTGCTGGAGGCCCTGCGCAACGGTCAGGTCGTCGCGCGTGACGAACTCGGCCCCCGCGGCGAAGCGGTGACGATAGACGCGTCGGTGTGGGAAGCCCCCGCCCACCTGCCCGGCGTGCTTGCGCAGGCGGGGCTACCGGCTGATGGTACCGTCCAGATCGAGTGTATCCTGCGCGATGCGAAGGGGGAGATCGCCCGCAACGAACTGATGGTCTCGGCCGAGGTGGAGGGCGGCGCTCTGCTTGGCATCGAGAACGGGGACCTCAGCGACAACACCGCCTACGCCCTGCCGCGTCGCAGCACCCATGAGGGCCGCGTCATCGTTTTCGTTCGCCCCGGCGGCCCGACACGCGTGCGACTGAGCGCTCCCGGTCTCCCGGAGGTGCACGTAGAGTGCGGGCCGTAGCTGCTAGCGGCGCAGGCGCTTCGAGAACGAACTGGCGGCAACCGCCAGCAGGATGATCGCGCCGACCAGCACCTGGCGGATGTAGCTGTCGACGCTCATCTGCGTCAGCCCGTTGTCCAGAACGCCGAGGATCAGCACGCCGATCACCGTCGCGAGGATGCGCGGCACGCCTTGTTCGCTCATCGTCATGCCGAGAAACACCGCAGCGATGGCGTTGAGCATCAGCCCGCTGCCCTGCGTCGGATTGGCGGAGGCGACGCGGCTCGCATACATCAGCCCGGCCCCTGCCGCGCTGAGGCCGGTGAGCGAGAAGGCGATGAGTTTCAATCGCCGCACCGCCACGCCCGACAGATACGCGGCTTCGACATTGCCGCCGATGGCGTACAGCCGGCGGCCAAACGTCGTCTGCTCGAGCAGCACCCAGACCGCGAACACCACCGCCAGCGCCACGATGGTCAGGTTGGGCAGCATCACGGCCAACCCGCCGATCTCGCCGAGCGGGATGCCGCCACGGGCGAAGTTGGAGAAATCGGCCGGGATCGCGGCGCCCGAAATGGTCTTGCCGCCACTCAGCACGAAGGCCGCGCCCGACAGGATGGTCAGCATGGCGAGCGTCGCGACAAAGGGCAGGATGCCGATGAAGCTCACCAGCACGCCGTTGATGGCGCCGCCGACGAGGCCGCCCAGCAGCGCCACGCCGACCGCCGCCCAGATCGGATAGCCGGCCGCGAACAGCACGCCCGCCACGATGCCCGACAGGCTCGCGGCCGAGCCGACCGAGAGGTCGAAGTCGCCCATCACCATGACGATGGTCATGCCGGAAGCCACCACCGTCAGCATCGAGAGCTGTTGGGTGATGTTCAGCCAGTTCCGCGCCGTCATGAAGCTGTCGGGCAGGTTGAACCAGAAGAAGCCGAGGATCAGCGCGAAGCCGATCAGCGTCCCGTAGCGGCGGAGCAGGGTGGCGATGTTCATGCTGCGAAGATCATGCAGCGAGGGGCGCGCGGCCGTAGCAGCGGTTCAGCAGGTCGTCCTCGCCGAGGCCCTCTGCCGTGACGATCTCGGCGATGGCGCCGTCGCGCATCACCGCGATGCGGTCGCACATGCCGATCAGCTCGGGCAGGTCGGAACTCACCAGGATCACCGCCATGCCCTTCTGCGTCATGTCGCGAATGATGGTGTAGATATCGAATTTCGCGCCCACGTCCACCCCGCGCGTCGGCTCGTCGAGCAGCAGCAGTTTCGGGTTGCCGCTGAGCGCCTTGGCGAACACCACCTTCTGCTGGTTGCCGCCGCTGAGTTGCCCGGCGAGCTGGCGCGGCCCGGTCGAGCGCAGCCGCACGTCGGCGCCGAGGCTGGTGGCGAAGCGCTGTTCGGCCCGCGGCGTCAGGAAGCTGCCGCCGAGGCTCTGCCGCTTCAGCTGCGCCAGCGTGATGTTCTCGAAGATCGGGCGGCTCAGCATCAGCCCTTCGCTGCGCCGCTCGCGCGGCACATAGGCGACGCCGGCCTTCCAGGCAGCGGCGGGGCTGAAGGGGCGATACGGCTTGCCATCGAGCAGGGCGCTGCCGCCGCGCAGCGGCAGGTCGCCGAACAGGGCGCGCACCAGTTCGCGCTGGCCGGCGCCCGAGAGCCCGGCGATGCCGAGGATTTCACCCCGCTTGAGCTCGAACGATGTCGGTTGCAGCCGGCCGGCGGCGAGGCCGCGCACCTCGAGCGCCAGCGCGCTCGTCGGGGCCGTGCCCGGCGCCGGATAGGCCTCGCCGGCCTTGCGGCCGATCATCAGCGCCACGAGGTCGTCGTGGGTGATATCGGCCATCCGCCCGGTGTCGATGGTCGCACCATCGCGCATGACGGTAGCGCGATCGCACAGCGCCATCACCTCGTCGAGCCGGTGCGAGACGTAAAGCACCGAGCCGCCATCGGCGCGGATCTGGCGCAGCACGCGGAACAGCCGCTCGGACTCGTCGCGGGTCAGCGCCGCAGTGGGTTCGTCCATGACGTAGAGGCGGGCCGGTGCGTCGGGCTCACTGAGGAAGGCGCTCGAGATGCGGACCAGCATCTGGTCGCCCGGCGACAGGCGCGCCATTTTCTGACGTGGGTCGATGTGGGTGATGCCGAGCTTTTCGAGTGCTTCGCGAGCGGTGGCGTTGAGCGTTCGCCAGTTCACCAGCACGCCGCCGCGCAGCGGATAGCGGCGGCCCATGAAGATGTTCTCGGCCACCGAAAGGCCGGCACGACGTTGAATTCCTGGTGGATGAAGCGAAAGCCGAGCCGGTGCGCTTCCTTCGGGCTGCCAATGTCAACCGGCTTGCCGTCGATGCGGATATCGGCGGCATCCGGCGCCACCACGCCGGCCAGAATCTTGATGAGCGTCGACTTGCCCGCGCCGTTCTCGCCCATCAGCGCGTGGATTTCGCTCGCTTCGATGGTGAGGGTGACGCGGCGCAGCGCGGGCACGCCCGCGTAGGCCTTGGCGACATTGTCGAGGGAGAGGAAACTCATGGGCAAGTGTGGCGGACGCCTGGAAAGCGCCCGCCCTCAGGCGGCTTACTGCGCCGCGTTGTCCTTGGTCACCAGCTTGGTCGGCACGAAGGTGACGGCAGCGGCTGGCGCCTTGCCTTCGAGCAGGCCGGCGACAGCTTCCGCCGTTGCCGCACCGATGCCGGCAAAATCCTGCGCGACGGTGGCTTCGAAATTGCCGCCCTTGGCGACTTCCTCGCGGGCCTGCGGGTTGGCGTCGATGCCGGTGATGACGATGCCTTCACCCTGGCGGCCGGCCGCCTCGATGGCCTGCAGCGCGCCGAGCGCCGGCTGGTCCCAGGCGGCCCACACGGCCTTGATGCTGCCCGGGGTCGGATTGGCGGCGAGCACCGCTTCCATCTTGGCGCGCGAGTCGGCGATGCCGCCGTCCGCCACGTCCGGGGTGATCCGGTCGAGCACCTTGATGCCGGCATTGGCGGCGAAGATTTCGTCGGCCTTGGCGCCGCGCACCTGCACCGGCGGGAAGGCGTCGAACACGAACATCACGACATTGCCTTCGCCCTTGATGCGATCGACGACATAGCCGGCAGTCGTTTCGGCCATGGCGACGCCATCGGAGGTGACGTTGGTGGCGAGCAGCGGGTCGCTGCCGGCATCCATGCCGACGACCGGGATGTTGGCGTCCTTGGCGGTCTGCAGGCCAGCGGCCACCTGGGTCGGATCGACATTGATGACGATGGCGTCGACGCCCTGGTTTACCACGTCCTCGATGCGGCTGATCACGGCGGCGACGTCACCGGCGGTATCGACGACGTTGACGGTCCAGCCCTTTTCCTTGGCCACGGCCTGGAAGGCCTCGACATAGGCCTGCGTGCCCGGCTGGGCCATGTAGGGGGTGATGACGGCGACCTTGGCCTGGGCGAACGCGGCGCCGGATGCTCCGGCGACAACTGCGGCTGCGACGAAGGTAAGGCCGCGAACGGTCTTTGACAGGGTAGTGAGCATTTTCGGGTAGTCCTCCTCTAGGCATCGGGCGGCATGTTCGCCCGGCTGTCTGCATTGCCCGCGCAGACGGCTGTTTTCCTTGTGCCTCCGCCGACTATAAGGGAGCCGGTCACGGGCGGCCACTGGCATTTGGGAGAACGGCGTGGCGTCAACCACCCTGATCGGCATCGACGTCGGCACCACCGCGCTCAAGGCCATCCTGATCGACGCGAAGGGCAACCGGCTCGACAGCTTCTCCCGCCCCTATCCAATCTCGCGCCCGCTCGAAGGCCATGCCGAGCAGCAGCCGCAGGACTGGATGGACGGCGTGCTCGCCGCGCTCGGGCAGTTCGCCGCCGGCCACGACCTCGCTGGCCTCGCCGGCATTGGCATCTGCTCGCAGGTCAATACCCACGTGTTCGTCGATGCGTCGGGCAAGCCGCTGCTCCCGGCCATCCTCTGGCAGGATGTGCGCTCGGCGCCCGATGCCGCCGTTCTTGATACGCGGGTAAGCGCGCAGCAGAAGCTCGACTGGTTCGGCGGCCCGGTACCGATCGATGCCAGCCACGCGCTGTCGCGGCTGGCCCATATCCGGCGCACGCAGCCCGACATCTACGCCCGGACCAGCCACGTCCTGCTGCCCAAGGATTACTGCGTGCTGCAGCTCACCGGTGCCGTCGGCAGCGACCCGATCGCCGCCGTCGGGCTGGTCGATCGGACTGGCTATGTCGCGCCACTGCTCGACCTCGTGCTCGGCGCGGCCGATCGCCTGCCGCCGCTCCACCCCTTCACCCACGTCGCCGGGCGGGTGCGCGCCGGCCTGCCTTGCGCCGGCGTGCCGGTGGTGGTGGGCGCCATGGATGCCTGGGGCGGCATGTTCGGCACCGGCGTCGCCGCGGATGGCGACGCCATGTACCAGAGCGGCACCAGCGAAATCCCCGGCATCGTCTCGTCCACGGTCAACCCCACCCCCGGCGTCATTCTGTTTCCGCCCTACCAGGGCATCGTCATGCATGCCGCCCCGACGCAGACCGGTGGCGCGGCGCTGGCGTGGTTCGGCCAGGTGCTTGGCCGCAGCCCCGCGGAAATGTCCGAACTCGCCGGCAGCATCGAGCCGTCCTCCGCCGTGCCGCTGTTCCTGCCGCACCTTATGGGCGAGCGCGCGCCGGTCTGGGACAGCGCCTCGCGCGGCGTCTTCGCCCGGCTCGACAACCGCGCTGGCGCTGCCGAGATGGTGCGCGGCGTCATGGAGGGCGTGGCGTTCTCCGTCCGCTGGGCCTTCGAGGCGCTGCAGGCCTCGGCCGGGCGCACGGTCGAGGTCGCCAATCTCGGCGGCGGCGGCTCGCGCTCCGACGTCTGGTGCCAGATCCGCGCCGATGCGCTGGGCATCACCCTCCGCCGCACCACGGCGCCCGAGGCCGCCGCGATCGGTGCGGCGATGCTCGCTGGCGTCGGCAGCGGCGTCCTGCCCTCGATCGCCGCCGCGTCGCGCCAACTGGTGCAGTTCGATCGCAGTTTCGAGCCGGATGCGAGGCAGGCCGGCTACTACGCCGACAAGTTTGGCAAATACCGCGAACTCTACGCGGCGCTCAAAACCTTCAACGGCTAGCCGGCCCGGCCGGCAGGCGGATGCGGGCGCAGAGGCCGCCCTCCGGCCGGTTGGAGAGGCGCAGCGTGCCGCCATGGGCGTGGACGATGCCCAGCGCGATGGCAAGGCCGAGGCCGATGCCGCCGGTATCGGTGCTGCGCGATTCCTCGAGCCGCACGAATGGCTTGAAGGCGTCCTCGATCCGGTCATCCGGAATCCCCGGGCCGCTGTCGGCGATATCGATCACCGCCTCGGTGCCGTCGCGATAGACGCTGACCCGCGCCGAGCCGCCATAGCGCACCGCGTTCTCGACGAGGTTGCGCACCGCCCGCTTCAGCGACACCGGCCGGCACGGCGCCACGACGACCTCCATGCGGTCCTTCGCCACATCGGCGCCGGCGAGCTCAAACTCGCCGAGCACGTCGCCGACCGGCCCGCCGAGGTTCAGCTCCACCGTCGGCTCGCTCGCCGCTTCGGCGCGGGTGAAGGCGAGCGCCGCCTCGGCGATGGCTGACAGCTCCTCGATGGTGGTGACGAGGTCGTCGCGCGCCGCCTCGTCGCTCAGCAGCTCGGCCTTCAGCCGCAGGGTAGTCAGCGGGGTGCGCAGGTCGTGGCTGATCGCTGCGAGCAGGCGCATCCGCTCGGCGATGAACTGGGTCAGCCGCTCCTGCATGAGGTTGAACGCCTGCGTCGCGGCGGTCACCTCCGCCGGACCCTTGGTGGGCAGCGGGTCCACCTTCTCGCCCCGGCCGAAACGCTCGGACGCACCGGCAAGCCGGCGCAGCAGCCGCGTCTGGTTGCGCACGGCCCAGACCGTGACGAGGGCCACCGCGAGCGCGGAGACGAGGAAGGAGACGATGGTCAGCCGGTTGGGCTCGGCGCTCATCTCCACCGCGCTCTCGACCGCCAGCCATTGCCCGTCGAGCAGCGGCACCTCGAGCAGCAGCGAGGCGTACTGGTCGTCGTCATCGGAGTCGCCGTCCGGCTCGCGATCGGCCTCGCGGTCGCCATGGCCGAAATAGAACTGCTTGCTGCCGCAGCGCGGGCTGTCTTCAGTCAGCGTGCCCAGCGCCACCTGCGGCGCACCGGCGTTGATGCCGTGCAGCATGGCGTTCAGGGCGCCGGCAAGCTGCGCCTCCGGGCCCGACATCGCACGCGCCGCCGGGGCCTCCGCCAGCGTGGCGCAGACATCCCGCGAGCCGAAGGCCTCGAGCAGGCGGGTGCGGTCGGCCGGCATTTCGTTGAGCAGCCTTGCCAGCGTCACCGTCTGGTTGAGCGCCTGGCTGTGCATCAGCTCTTCGACCATCGAATCGCGCTCGCGGCTCAGCGCCAGCGCCAGCCCGAGCTGCGCGACGGCGAGGGTGGCGACCAGCAGCAGGGTCAGCCGGATCGCCAGGGTTTTCGGCCAGAGCCGGGCGAGCAGCGTCTTCACGACAGCTCCGTCACCGGGGCGGCGCAAACATAGCCGTCGCCCCACACCGTCTTGATGATCTGCGGGTGCTGCGGGTCGCGCTCGATGCGCTTGCGCAGCCGGCTGACGAGGTTGTCGATGCTGCGATCGAAGATCTGGGCACTGCGCCCGGCGGTGATGTCGAGCAACTGGTCGCGCGACAGCACGATGCCGGGGCGGCTGACCAGCGCCTGCAGCACGCGGTACTCCGCGGTGCCGAGCGGGATTTCCTCGCCGCCCGAATCGGTGAGTACGCGGCGCGATCCGTCGAGCACCCAGCGATCGAAGGCGAAGCGCTTGTCGTTGCTGGCCGCCGCCGGCCGGCCAGACGAGGCGCGGCGCAGGATGGCGCGGATGCGCGCCAGCAACTCGCGCGGGTTGAACGGCTTGGTGACGTAGTCGTCGGCCCCGAGTTCGAGCCCGACGATCTTGTCGGTCTCCTCCGACACCGCCGTCAGCAGCACGATGGGGATGTCGCTGTCCTGCCGGACCTGGCGGCACAGGGTCAGGCCATCCTCGCCGGGCATCATGATGTCGAGCACGATCAGGTCGGGGGCACCGGCACGCAATTGCTGCCGCATCTCGGCGCCGCCATTGGCGACGCTGACCCTGAGGCCGTTCCGGGTCAGGAACTTGGCCAGCAGTTCGCGGATCTCGCGATGGTCATCGACGATCAGGATGTGCTGCGTGCGTTCCATGCGCCGGCCAAGGCTCCCTTGTTCACGATGGGCAGATATGCCGGCCAGCGGCAAGTGTCAGCCCGGCGTAAGGGCAAAAGTGTAACCGGTTGTAACGGTTGCCCAGCGCTGAGACGTGCCGTTGCAAAGCTCACCAAACGGTAACTTGAGAAGGCAAGGGCGCTCGCTGATGTCTGGCGGCAGTTGCTGAAAAGGACACCTCCATGAAAAAGCTCATCGCTACGCTGCTGCTCTGCACGGCGCTCGTCGCCCCCGCCGCCGCCATGGCGCGCGAGGTCACCATCGACACGACGCTGGTCAAATACTCGGGCAACGCCGCATATATCGCCGTCTACCTGACCAAGGCTGACGGCACCTACGATTCGACGCTGTGGGTCAGCGGCACCAAGCAGCGCTACCTCGGGGATTTGAGCGGCTGGGTCTCGGCGATGCGCGATTCCGGCGCCACCAGCCTCAACCTTGACGGTATCACGGGCGCCAGCGTCGGCGGTGGCCAGACCCTGACCATCAAGGCCGACATTGCCGATGCCCTGATCGACGCCGGCTACACCATCCACGTCGAGACCGCGGTCGAGCACGGCGGTGAATACCCCGACGATGCTGTAGCGCCGCTGAGCTCGATGCCTCAGACGGTCGATGGCAACGGCTATGTCAGCAAGCTCTCGGTGAGCATGTAGCGGGACCATGTGACATGCGCCGCCTCCATTCCTTCGCCGGCCTCGCCGGTTCGGTGGTCGTCATCTTCATGGCGATCACCGGCGCCATCCTGGCACTGCAGCCGGCCCTCGAAACCGTGGTCGCGCGGGCCTGGAACGGCCTCGCCGATGCTGGTCAACTGGCCGGCTCGGTCGCGTCGGCCTTGCCGGGCGTCGAGCGTCTGACCCGCTCGGCCTCCGGCATGGTGGTGGCCTACTACACCCAGGATGGCGCCCAGCAGGCGGCGCAGATCGATCCCGCCACGGGCGGAGTGATGGGGCCGTACGAGCCTTCCCCGTTCTTCTCGTTCATCACCGAACTGCATCGCTCGCTGTTCCTCGGCGATGCCGGGCATGCCGTGGCCGGCATCGGTTCGGTGGCGATCGCGCTGCTGGCGGCGAGCGGCATCGTGCTGCTGGTCAGCCGCATGGGCGGCTGGCGGCGCCTGTTCAGCCGGGTCAAGGGCACCGGCACGCAGCGCCTCCACGCTTACCTCGCCCGCATCGCGCTGGTGGCGCTCGCCGTCACCTCGCTCAGCGGCGCGTTCATGTCGGCGGTGAATTTCGGCTTCGTGCCGGATGGCACCAGCCTCGATTTCGCTGCCTTGCCGGAGAGCTCGGGCGCTCCCGCTGCAGCCATCGACGGTCTCGCGGGCCTCACCTCGACGCCGGTGGGGAGCCTGCGCGAACTGATCTACCCCGCCGCAGGCGACCTCAACGACGTCTTCACCCTCACCACCTCGTCCGGGGTCGGCTATGTCGACCAGGCGAGCGGCGGCATGCTGTCGTTCACGCCCAACAATTTCTGGCAGCAGCTCTACGAGACCATCTACCTGCTGCACACCGGCCAAGGCGTCTGGTGGCTGGGGTTGATCCTCGGCGCGGCGGCGCTGGCGGTGCCGCTGCTGGCGGCTAGCGGCATTGCCATCTGGTGGCAGCGCCGCCGCAACACCGCCTCGCTCCCCGGCAACGCCTCGTGGCGGTCGGCCGATACGGTCATCCTGTTCGGCAGCGAGAACAGCAGTACCGAGGGGTTCGCGGCGAGCCTCCACGCGGCGCTGACCGCGAAAGGCCACAGCGTCCATACCGCGCCGATGAACAGCGTCAGGCGCTATCCGCGGGCCGAGCGCCTGCTCGTCCTGACCGCGACCTATGGCGACGGCGGCGCGCCCCAGTCGGCGCACCGCTTCCTGTCGCGGCTGGCCCGCCTGCCGTCGGCACCGGCGCCGAGCTTTGCCGTGCTGGGCTTCGGCGACCGGAGCTTCTCGCAATACTGCGCCTTTGCCGAAGCGGCCGACGCGGCCCTCGCCGAAAAGGGCAGCCTGCCGCTCCTCGGGCTCGATACGGTCGATCGGCAGTCGAGCCAGGATTTCGCCCGCTGGGGCAGCCGGCTCGGCGATGCACTGGGCACGCAGCTCACCCTCAGCCACGCGCCGGCCCGCCCGGCCTCGCATGGCCTGCGGCTGGTCGAGCGCGAGGATTTCGGCCGCGAGGTGCAGGCGCCGACGGCGATCCTGCGCTTCGCAGCGATAAAGGCGCGCAACTGGTTCGGCCTCAAGGCCCGCCTGCCACGGTTTTCGGTCGGCGACCTCGTCGGCATCACGCCGCCCGGCTCCAGCGTGCCGCGCTACTACTCCATCGCCTCGGCTTCCAGGGAGGGCGTGCTCGAAATCTGCGTCCGCAAGCAGGCAGGCGGCCAGTGTTCGGAGTTCCTCCACGCCCTGGTGCCCGGCGACGAGATCGGCGGCTTCATTCGCCACAATCCGGATTTCCGTCCGTCCACCGGCCGCAAGCCGCTGATCCTGATCGGTGCCGGCGCGGGCATTGCGCCGCTCGCCGGCTTCGTCCGCCACAACCGCCCGGGGCGGCCGGCCTACCTGTTCTTCGGCGCCCGCGACCCCGCTTCGGACTTCCTCTACGAGGAGACGTTCCGCACAGCGCTGGACGAGCGGCGGCTTACCGGCCTGTTGACCGCCTTCTCGCGGGTGGTCGGCGGCCAGTATGTGCAGCACCGGCTGGCCGCGCAGGCCGAACCGCTGCGCCAGTTGATCGAAGACGGGGCGCAGGTGCTGGTCTGTGGTGGCATCGAGATGGCGCGCGAGGTCCGCGCCACTCTCGATACGGTGCTGGCTCCGCTGGCGCTGACGACGGCCGACCTCAAGTCACAGGGAAGGTACCTCGAAGATGCGTACTGAACTCGCCCGCTTCGCCGTCAATGGCCCGACCATGGGCACGCGGTTTTCCGCCGTGTTCCACGCCTCGCCCGCCACCGACCGCGACGCGGTGGAGCGCGCGCTCGCCGAGGCCGTGGCGCAGGTCGATCGCCAGATGTCGACGTGGAAGCCCGAGAGCGACCTCATGCGCTTCAACCGGGCGCCGGTCGGCAGCTGGGTCGAGCTGCCGGAGCAACTGCTCACCGTCATGCAGGCAGGGCTCGAGATCGGCCGGGCCTCGTCGGGCGCCTTCGATATCGGCGTCCTCGACCATGTCCGGGCCTGGGGCTTCCAGTCGCACGATGGCGCCCCGGCCGCTGGAGAGATCGCCCGGCTCGCCGCCCGGCCGCACGTTCCAGCCCATGAAGCGGTGGTGGTCGATCACCCGGCCGGCCTGGCGATGAAGCGCTCCGCCTGCGCCATCGACCTCTCCGGCATCGCCAAGGGGTTCGGGGTCGACCGGCTGGCGGAAACGCTCACCGGCCTCGGCATCGGCCATTTCCTCGTCTCGATCGACGGCGAACTACGCGCCGCGGGCGGCAAGCCGGACGGCTCGCCGTGGCGGGTGGCGGTCGAGCAGCCCGACCCGGCAAAGCGCGACGTCGCCGGGGTGGTCGAACTCGTCGATGGCGCCATCGCCACCTCCGGCAACTATCGCCACCGGCGCGCACTCGATGGCCGCAGCTACTCGCACACCATCGATGCCCGCACCGGCCGGCCGGTCACCGACGACATCTACTCGGCGACCGTCCGCGCCCCGACCTGCATGGAGGCCGATGCCTGGGCCACCGTGGTGATGGTGCTCGGCGAAGCGCAGGCGGCGCCGCTGCTGGCCGCGCGCGGCCTCAGCGCCATGACGCTCGGCCCCGAACCGGCCGTCGCCGGAAGCGTCTGACGGGGAACCGGGCAGCTACCGCAGATGCACACTTTCTGTGCAGGCTGGCTGCCCTGAAGCCATACCGACCGCCCGGCCGCGCCGCACGGCGCAGCTAAGCGATTGAATTCCAATCACCTCCGCCTCTGGCACGACACTTGCTCCATTGTATGCAGAGTTAGGAGCTAGGGTTCCGGCGCACCGTCTCTTCCTTTGAGATTGTGCGCGACTGGTCCGAGAGCACCGACCGGGCGGGAGACATCCGCTCGGGACACGGCGGGACAAAAGCCCGGGAGACCTCGTAAGCCAAGGGATTGGCAGCGCGGTCGTGGTCGCGCCCCCCAATCCCCAAACGACAACAGGGGACTGGACATGACCTTCAAGAAACTGCTTTCGAGCCTTGCGCTGGCCGCTTTGGCCGCCGCCGCGCCCACCTTCGCACCCGCACAGGAAAAGACCGACTTCAAGGTCGCCTGGTCGATCTATGTCGGCTGGATGCCGTGGGGCTACGCGCAGGATACCGGCATCGTGAAGAAGTGGGCCGACAAGTATGGCCTCAGCATCGAAGTCACGCAGTTCAACGACTACGTCGAATCCATCAACCAGTACACTGCCGGCGCCTATGACGCGGTGACCCTGACCAACATGGATGGCCTCTCGATCCCCGCCGCCGGCGGCGTCGATACCACCGCGGTGATCATCGGCGACTTCTCGGCCGGCAACGATGCGGTGATCCTCAAGGACAAGCAGGCGCTCGCCGACATCAAGGGCCAGCCGGTCAACCTCGTCGAGTTCTCGGTCTCGCATTACCTGCTGGCCCGGGCGCTGGAATCGGCCGGCATGACCGAGCGCGACGTCAACGTCGTCAACACCTCCGACCCCGACATGGTCGGCGCCTTCCAGACCGCCGACGTCACCGCCATGGTCACCTGGAACCCCATGGTGTCGGAAATTCTCGACCTGCCCAACGCGCACAAGGTGTTCGACAGCGCCCAGATCCCCGGCGAGATCATCGACATGATGGTCGCCAACACCGCAGTGCTGAAGGACAACCCGAACTTCGGCAAGGCACTCGCCGGCATCTGGTACGACACCATGGCGGTGATGACCGCCAACGATGATGCCGGTGCCGCGGCCCGCGCCGCGATGGGCGCCGCCTCCGGCACCGACCAGCAGGGCTTCGAAGCCCAACTCGCCGCCACCAAGCTGTTCCCGACCGCTCCCGAAGCCGTGGCGTTCACGGACTCGCCCGACCTCAAGACCACGATGGAGAAGGTCCGTACCTTCCTCTTTGACAAGGGCCTGCTCGGCAACGACGCCCCCTCCGCCGACGTCATCGGCATCGAGCTGCCGGGCGGCAAAGTGCTGGGCGACGCGGCCAACGTGAAGCTGCGGTTCTCGAACACGTACATGAAGGCCGCGGCGGACGGGTCGCTGTAAGAAGGAAACGCCCCCTCACCCGCCTCGCTTCGCTCGGCACCCTTCCCTCAAGGGGAGAGGGGCGACTCGAGAGAGCGCGGCACACCTCCCCTCTCCCCTTGAGGGAGAGGGTGGCCGCGAAGCGGCCGGTTGAGGGGCAGTTCGAGCCAGCAACCATGCGCCTCATCAACCTAAAACCAACCCGCATCAACCAGCTCATCCTGGCGCTGCTGCCGTTCGCGGCGCTGCTGCTGGCCTATGCGCTCGGTTCCGCCGCCCGTCTCGCCGACAACCCCTCCGACAAGCTGCTGCCGGCCCTCGCGACCATCACCGATGCGGTCAACCGCCTGGCCTTCGTCGCCGATACGCGTACGGGCAAATACATCCTGTGGTCCGACACGATCGCCAGCCTCGGCCGCCTGTTCGCGGCGCTCGGCATCTCCACCGTCATCGCGCTCTGCTTCGGCATGCTGCTGGGCATGCTGCCCTACCTGCGGGCGCTGCTGGCGCCGTTCGTTGCCGCCATCTCGATGGTGCCGCCGCTGGCGCTGCTGCCGATCCTGTTCATCCTGCTCGGCCTCGGCGAAACCTCGAAGATCACCCTCATCGTCATCGGCGTCGCCCCGATCATGATCCGCGACCTGGCGCTGAAAGTGCTGGAACTGCCGCGCGAACAGATCGTCAAGGCCGAGACGCTGGGCGGCAATTCCTGGCAGATCGCGCTCCGCGTCGTGCTCCCGCAGACCCTGCCGCGGCTCATCACCTGCCTGCGCCTGCAACTGGGGCCGGCCTGGCTGTTCCTCATCGCCGCCGAAGCCATCTCGGCCGATAGCGGGCTCGGCTACCGCATCTTCCTCGTCCGCCGCTACCTGTCGATGGA
>Ga0123337_10001307_pt1 | contig 32836 bp, 25 predicted proteins | sample frozenSSSSmetaG_FD_89792 | JGI IMG/M metagenome (GOLD analysis project Ga0123337, IMG submission 89792) | Glacier valley bacterial and archeal communities from Borup Fiord, Nunavut, Canada, to study Microbial Dark Matter (Phase II) -... | ecosystem: Environmental > Aquatic > Freshwater > Ice >...
AACCATCGTGTTCGAGCATCCCATCACCCGCGAAGATATGCGCTTTGATGCCCCCGTGCCGAAGCTGTTTTTGAGCGTATTGAAGCAGGCTATTTAACACAGCGGAAGGGGAGTCTAACACAGCGAAAAAGAAAAAAAACTCTGTGATGCTCTGTGTCAAACTCCCCTTCCGCTGTGTTACAACTCCTACTTCACAAACCGGTATTTCAGCAGCACCCAGATGGCTTCAACGCCATCGTACCACGATATTTTCTTGCCCTCCTCTATTGACCGGGGGTAGTAATTAATAGGAATTTCGCGAATACGGATACCGCGTTTGGCGACTTTGGCGGTTACTTCGGGGCAGAACTCAAAACCCCTGCAATTGAGCGAAATGGACTGCAAAAACTTACTCTCAAACATCTTATAGCAGGTTGGCTCGTCGGTGAGTCGCTGATTATAGAGCATGTTAGTGAGCAGCGTTACGAGTTGCCCACCCAGATAAAAGCTGAAGTACGAATGCTGGTTTTTGGTATTCAGAAACCGCGAACCGTACACGACCTTCTCGCCTTCGCCGATAATGACCGGCACTAACTTCAGGTAATCTTCGGGTTCATATTCAAGGTCGGCGTCCTGCACAATGGCTACGTCGCCCCGAATGTGGCTGATGGCCGTACGGATGGCCGCGCCTTTACCCTGATTTTTTTCGTGGTGAATCACCCGCACGTTCGGCACCAATGTATACGTGTACAGACGTTCACGGGTGCCGTCGGTCGAACCGTCGTCAACAATTATTATTTCTTTTTCAATACTAACTGCCTGAATCTTGGACATAATAGCGTCGATCGACTTCATTTCGTTATAAACGGGAATTAACACAGAGAGTAGCATAATAGCGAAGATTGAGGATGACTGATAATTTAGGTTAGTTTACGGAGTTTATTCTTCCCGAATATAGTAAGTCATAGAGAGTTCCGGGCTGTTTACCCGGCGAAAATGGGTTTGTAGTCCCTGCCGCAGCTGACCAATGGCACGGGCGTTGGCAGGTTCGGTGAGGGCCGTACTATCATCAATAACGCTACTGCGGTTGCCAAAGACCACCAGTTTCAGACTGGTATCGGCCAGGGCGCGGGCGTAGATATCGGGGTGCGATTTGATGTAGTGGGTCGTCTGCATTTCGGTATGAATAAACGGCACGTTCGGCTCACGATTCGAAAGAAAATACAGAGTCATGGCATTGTCGATCAGCAGTACCTTACCAACCGGCCCGGCTTGTTGCCGGATAAATGCGCCCGTTCCTTCCTCGCCCGAATAATCGGCCAGGGTAACAAATCGTTTGGCGGCATCGGGACGGTACAGTACCACGCTCACGCCCAGCACTACAGTAGCTACGGTACCGCCAATGAGCAAATTTCGGTTTAGAGACCCGGCATGCTCCTCTTGCGCCGTCAGCCATTGATCCAGCATAAACGCCATGAAGGGGGCGAAGAAAACAGCCGCCGGAAAGAAGTAGTGACTGGCCTGCAACTTGAGCAACGACACGCATGAGAATACGGCCAGCAATACGGCCAGCCACAGAGCCGGAGTCTGCCCAAACCCCGCCTGGAATTTAGGTACAGCCAGTAACGCCACCGACGCCAGCAACAGAGCCATAAACCAGCCGAGCTTCACAAAGAACTTAGTCAGGAATAGTGTGTGCGACGGATACCCGCCGAACGGATAGATGTACGTCCATTCGAGGTGAGTGGCCAGCCGGTTGGTTACCCAGAAATACACAGCCGACAGCAGCAGTGGCCCGGCAAACCCAGCCAGCACCAGCGGTCCCCGCGTCAGCATCTGCCCAATGGTTTGCCGCCCCGCACATGTCAGCATCAGGATGTACGTGCCAAAACCAACCACATAGAACGCAGCCACACTTTTGAAACACATACCTACGCCGAGCAACGCACCCGCCAGCAGCCACCGCCAAGGCTGCCGACCGTTGTGCCGGATGGCGACCCCAAACGCGCTCAGCCCACAAATGGCGACCCAGCTTTCGGGTTCAAGGAAGTTCATTTCCATGAAAAAGCAGCTCACCGCCGTCAGACCAGCCGAGAGCAGGGCCGTGCGCGCACCCAGCACCCGGGTTGCCAGCCAGGACGTCACCACCGCTCCCGCTGCCAGCCCCGTGATGAGCAGTGAGATACTGACGTGATTATAACCGCCGAGCAGACTCAGCAACGCATTGGTGGATGAGTATAGCAGGTATGATTTAGTCAGGATAAAATCATACAGGTCATAGCCTTTGCTAAGCGTCCGGCCAATAATCAGGTACTCATAGGCGTCGTAACCATACCCGGAATTATAGGTAAACAGGAAAAAAAGCAAAAAAAACAGAGTCAGAAAAAGCGGAAAGCGGGTCATATAGAGGCCAATGCGATCGCAGATAAAGTGATCCAGATAAAGATAAGACTTTTATGAACTGCCCACACGCGACCGGTAGGGGCTTCTTAGGCAATGGTAGTAACTCCCTCGTCTCCCGCCTAAGCGATTCGGCACCCAAAAATCGGCATTCAGCCAGATTGATTTTCCGGGGACACGTCTGAGTATGACCTTCGGGGCGTCAAATCAACACCAACAACTACTGGCTATGAAATTTCAGCTACTCATTTTTCTACTCACGTTTTCAACCCTTTCCTTTGCGCAAGGCCCCGGTGGGGGTGGTATGGGCGGATACCGGGGCAGCGCTGGCTCCTCTGACAACAACCGGCCCCAGCGCAGTCAGCCTGCCATAGACGAGGCCGAACCATTGCCGCGCGGCAACGGTAAAATCAGCGGTATCCTGATCGACTCCACCACGCAGAAACCAGTCGAGTTTGCCACTATTGCTCTCCTTGACGCCAAAACCAACAAGCCTCTCGACGGCACTACGTCTGACGATAAGGGGAAATTTTCGCTCAACAAACTCCCGGCGGGCAAATTCCGGCTGGAGTATTCATTCATCGGCTACAAGAACAAACGAACTAGCCTGATAACCATCGACAAAGGCACCGACATGAACCTCGGTTCGGTTACGATGCAGGCTGACGTCAGGACGCTGAGCGAGGTAAACGTAGTGGGGCAGTCGGCCATGATTGAAGAAAAAGTGGACCGGCTGGTCTATAACGCCGACAAAGACATCCTGGCCAAAGGGGGCGACGCCACCGACATTATGCGGAAGGTACCCATGCTCTCGGTCGATCTGGACGGGAACGTCAGCCTGCGGGGCAGCAGCAACGTGCGGGTGCTGATCAACAACAAGCCCAGCACCATCATGGCCAGCAGTGTGGCCGACGCGCTCAAGCAAATTCCTGCCGATATGATCAAGACCGTTGAGGTGATCACCAGCCCCTCTGCCAAGTACGACGCTGAAGGTTCGGCGGGCATCATCAACATCATCACCAAGAAAACTACCCTTCAGGGAGCCACGCTCGACGTGAACGGGGGCGCGGGCAACCGGGGGGCCAATCTGGGTCTGAGCGGCAACTACCGCGCGGGTAAGATGGGCTTCTCGCTGAGCGGCTACGGCCGGAGCGAATACAACGTACGGGGTACGTTTGCCAACGACCAGACCACCACATCGGCCAACGGCACCGTGCGCACCCTGCAAACCGCCAGCACCCTCAACCAGCGGCTATTCGGCAGCTACCAACTGGGCTGGGACTACGACATTGATACGCGTACTTCGCTTACAGCCAGTGTTCGCTACGGAGCCAGAAACGGCAATACCCAGCAGAATAACCTGCTTACCCAGACCTTTTTACCTACAACTCCCCTGCCGCTCAGCAGTCAGCGCAACGTAGATACCAAGGATCTGTCTGGAACGGTCGATGCCAATCTGACGTACACGAAAATTTACAAACCCCAGCAGGAGCTAAGCATTCTGGGCCTGTATAGCCGGAACAACCGCACCAATGACTTCGTAGCCGACATTCTGGGCGGCACCGATTTTCAGACCATTGCGGCCCGGCAAAAGAACCTGAACGACAGCTACAATCAGGAATCGACGCTTCAGATCGATTACCAGACGCCCATCAAAAAAAATCAGTCGGGCGCCGGTGCGCTGCTGGAGTTTGGTGGTAAGGCCATTATACGGCAGGTGAACAGTAACTTCTCCTACCTTACGGCAACTGGTCCTGACGGGCCATTCGTAACCGACAACAGCCGCCCGGCCAACGCCCTCAACTACGACCAGGAAATTGCCGCCACGTACCTGTCGTACACGCTCACGACCAAAAGCAAATACACCCTTAAAGCCGGTGCGCGCTACGAGTACACATTCATCAGCGCCCGCTTCAACAATGAATCGAACGGGCCGGACCGGACTATTCCAAACTACGGAAATCTGGTACCGAGCATCAATCTCTCGAAAAATCTGGGCGGGGGTAAAATCATCAAACTGGCTTATAACCGCCGGTTACAGCGGCCCGGCATCCAGTTTCTGAACCCCAACCTGATTTCGTCAAACCCCACCAATATCAGCATTGGCAATCCCTATCTTTCGCCTGAACTGACCGACAACCTGGAGTTTGGCACCAGCGCCAACATTAAGGGTATCTACCTCAATGCTTCGTTGTTTGCCCGGCGCACCAACAATGAAATCACCGCCGTCCGCGACGTAACGACCCAGCTCGTAGGCGACCCGGCCAACCCCGTTCAGCAGCAGGTTATCCGTACCAGTTATCAGAACATTGGCCGGCAGGATGCAGTAGGTCTGAACCTGTTTGGCAACGGTACGCTGTTTTCCAGGTGGCAGCTTGGTGGAGGAATTGATGTCTATCACGTAAACCTGACCAACGGCGGCAGCAACCCCATCTATGCCGCGTCGAATACCGGTTGGGTAGTGGCCGGACGGGTTAATACGAGCCTGTCACTTAAAAACGGCTGGGGTTTCCAGGGATTCGGCGGTATTCGGGGGCGCGACGTGCAGTTGCAGGGCTACCAGACGGCCCGGTACTATTACGGCATCGGCGGCAAAAAAGACTTCAACCAGAAGCGGGGCAGCATTGGCCTGTCTGCCGAAAACTTCCTGAACCACCCGTTCGTACAAACCACCGAACTACGCTCGCCCATCCTGACCCAGAACAGCATCAACAGCTTTTACAATGCCGGTGTCCGGCTGACGTTCAGCTACAAAATCGGCAAGATGAGCTTTGACGATGCCCCGCGCAAACGCCGTAAATCCGTCAACAACGACGACGTAAAAAGCGACGACGGGGGTGGTAACGACAACGGCGGGGGCGGTCAGCAGCAGGGTGGACGGCCGAGATAATTTTGAATTGTGAATGATAGAATAGGCTGACGCGAAACACACTGGCGTCAGCCTATTCTATCATTCTATCATTCTATCATTCACAATTGCCTATAAGCAGAACACCTCCGGGCAGACAACTGCAACCGGCTCATTATCGGGGTAAACGTTCATGAGATCGGCCATGTAGGCCCACCACGTCTTAACGATGGGCAAGTTAGGCAACCCGGACGTATCGGCACCGGGAGCAAGCCGCTGATAGGCAAACAACGACCGGGTGTCGGGATCGAGGAAAATACGGTATTCCACGATCCCAGCGTCCATCAGGGCGGCCCGTAATTCCGGCCAGAGTTCGTTGTGCCGGCGCTGGTATTCGGTTTCAAAGCCGGACTTCAACTGCATTCGGAAGGCTACAATGCTATCGGTCATGGTACGGGCTGGCTGGGGTAACGGGTCAGGCTGATGAGCGTTGACGGAATGGGCTGCAAATTCCAGTGGTCATGAATAGCCAGAGCCGCACCGAGGGCCGTTGCCTGCGCCACCGAAGCGGCCCAGACCTCCATTGTCGGGAAAGCAGCGGCCAGCAGGTTCATGTAAATTGAGTTCCTGCTAAACCCCCCATCTACACAAATCCGGCCCACGCCCGGCGTGGATTCGCCGGGCGAGTCCACGCCGGGCAATACCAGGGCCGTAGAAACTACCTGCTGGTCCATAATGTCGAGTATCAGTTGGTGGTAGGCCAGGTCATATGTAGCGTAACGGGACAGGTCCCGGTTGCCGAAGCGGGACGGTTGCAGCAGGTGCGCGGGCTCCATCCGGGTTGGTACAGCGTTGTCGGGCGGGGCGGTCGGGGTGAGTTGGCGAATCAGTTCGGCGTCGTAATGCACACGCTTGTAGGTATCAACGGGAACGTTGAAATGTTCGGCCAGCCGGTAAATCTGCCGCTCGTGGTCATGCCCGGCAAACAGGCGGCTGGCTTTTACGGGTTCTCCCCGGTAGGTCAGGTAGCATAGGCAGTCGTACTGTAATTCTTCGTGGGTGAGCGGTTCGCTGTTGAACGGATTCAGGCTGATGCACCACGTACCCGTGGAGATCAGCACAAACGGCGGCTCGTTCTGAAAAGACGCCAGATAAGGAATCAGAGCCGCCGACGAATCATGCAGTCCCACGCCTGCCGGTATGGAATCCGGCGCGTTATCCAGCCATACCGGCACGGGCAGATCGGCGGCATGAACGGGGGCAAGCAGCGGCAACAGTCCCTCCTGCCCTACCCAGTCGTGATACCGTTGCTGCGGAAAATCCCAGAGCATGGTATGACAGCCAATACTGGTCAGGTCCGAGAAGACCTGCCCAGTCAGGCAGTAGCTGAGGTATTGCGGCAGGTGCAGCGCGTATTGAATGCGGGCAAACAAATCCGGTTTGTCATACTTGATTCGATAGAGCATCAGTCCGGAGTTCAGGCTATCCAGCGCGGGCGACGCCGTTTGCACCAGTAGCGCGTCAACCGGACCGTATTGCCCGTAAAATCGATTTCTGACCGCATCAGGGAATTCTTTCAGATAATTATAGAGGTGGCCAACCGGCTTCCCATCGCCATCCAGATACACTAAGCTGGCTCCGTACCCACTGAAATTGACCGCCCGAATCGTAAACCCCGGCAGAGCCATGATTTCCTGCATCGACTCGTGTAACCAGTCTGTAAGTCGTGTCAGGTTTTCGCAGGGATCGCCGTCCTCGTCGGTAATTTCCGGCAACGAAGTAGTACGCTCCCAAACGATGTCGTATCGTTCGGAGAACAGAAACACTTTTTTATTGGTCTTCCCCACGTCAAAAACGGCGATCACGTTCATAGGCCCGTGGCAATGGTTTTGGCTCCGCGCTCCTGAATTAACTTTTTCCGTACATCGAACTTTCGGAACAGACCGAGCGGGTCGAGGGCGGCACCGGCCCGCAGCCGGGCTTCGGCCACCAGCGGGCGAACATCGGTACGAAATACGTCCTGCAAAATCTCCTGCGCCTGCACCACGTCATTGTTTTGCCGGGCGTCTTCCAGCGCAGCCCGGTCAACGAGCAGGGCCTGAGCGTAGGCAATCTGAATGGCCTCCACAGACTGGAGCAAATCTTCGAGCGGGTCTTTGACGTTGTGGCTGGCATCGATCATCCAGCCGAGGTCGTTGGCGTGATTCATCTGCCGGGCATCCATACCATCCACCAGTTCGTTAAAAATCAGAAACAACTGATACGGTTTGATACTACCCGCCGTGAGGTCATCGTCGCCGTATTTGGAGTCGTTGAAGTGGAAACCGCCGAGTTTGCCTTCGTGCAGCAGGATGGCCACAATCTGTTCGATGTTGGCGTTGGGCAGATGGTGACCGAGGTCAACCAGCGTATAGGCTTTCGGACCCAGTTTGCTGGCATACAGGTAGCTACTGCCCCAGTCGCCAACGGTCATCGAATAAAAATTGGGTTCAAACGCTTTGTATTCCACATACACTTTCCAGTCGGCGGGCAGGGCATCGTAAATCTCGCCGAGGCTATTGAGTGTCCGCGCAAACGCCTGCCGGAAGTTGAGCTGCCCCGGAAAACACGACCCGTCGGAGAGCCAGACCGTCAGCGCCTTGGACCCCAGCGTTTCGCCGTGCCGGATTACCTCGATGTTGTGGTCGATAGCCTGCCGCCGAACGCCCCCGTCGGTATGTTGCAGCGACCCGAATTTGTAGCTTTCAGACTGGCCGGTCTGGTCCTGAAACGTATTGGAGTTGACCGCATCGAAACGCAGCCCAAGCCGCTCGGCCTGTTGGCGAACGGCGTTCACATCGGTCGGAATATCCCACGGAATGTGTAACGAAATGGCTCCGCTGCTGCGGTTGAGCGCGTGAAGCATGCCCACATCGTCCAGTTTCTCGGTCAGGCTCCCCGGCTCCCCCCCGCCAGAAAACCGCCCGAAGCGCGTACCGCCCGTGCCGAGTGCCCAGGAAGGAATGGCGATCTGGAAATCAATCAGTTTTTGAATAACCGGCTCGGTCTGTTCGAGCGAATCGGTCCAGGGCGCGAGGGTACGCCGGTGCCGGGCCAGCAGGCCATCGTTATAATCGGCAATGAGGTCAGGAGTCAGGTTCATGTCAGTAATCAATTAACCGTGAGCAGTTACCAGCGTGGAGTAGCCAATTATCTGCAACGTTGATAACTGATTACTGCTTACTGGTAACTGAGATATTACCGCGCGAAGGCCATCGCTACGCCACCGTCTACATTGAGCATATTACCGGTCGATTTGCTGAGCAGGCCACCCACGAAGGCGAAACAGGCATTGGCGATATCCACAGGCAGAATCGTCTCGTTCAGCAGGGTGCGTTTGGCATAATAGGCGGGCAATTCTTCGACACTGACACCATACGCTTTGGCGCGCCCCTCGGCCCAGCCACTCGCCCAGATGTTGGAGTCGGCAATGACGGCGTCGGGATTTACTACGTTGACCCGGATATGGTCGCCACCGATTTCGGCAGCATTCAGGCGACTCAGGTGCAGCTGGGCCGCTTTGGCCGAGCCGTAGCCCGCGTTATTTGGACCCGCAACGAGCGCATTTTTCGAGACGATATTGATAACATCGCCCCCCAGCCCCTGCGCCCGCATGACGGCCACTGCCGCCTGCGTCACCATAAACTGGCCCTTTACCAGAATATCGTACAGCCGGTCCCACTCGGCAAGGGTATGGTCTGTGATAGACCGCGAGATACTGATACCGGCGTTGTTGACGATTATATCGACCCCGCCAAACGCCAGAGATGCCTCGCTCATGGCCCGTTGAATACTGTCAATATCCGTCACGTTCAGCGTAGTGGTGACTACAGCATCGCGACCAAAGGCCTTGACAAACTCATCTTTAGCCCCCGCCAGCCGGTCCTGGTCAATATCGTTCAGCACCACGCACGCCCCTTCTTCAGCAAACTTTCTGGCGATGGCCTTGCCAATGCCGCCCGCACTACCCGTTACGAGCGCAACCCGACCCGTGAGCGGTTTGGGTTTGGGCATCCGCTGGAGTTTAGCTTCTTCGAGGAGCCAGTACTCGATATCGAAGGCTTCCTGCCGGGGCAGCGACGTATAGTCCGACACCGCTTCGGCCCCCTTCATGACGTTGATGGCATTGATATAAAACTCCGAAGCTACCCGCGCCGTCTGCTTGTCTTTGGCGAAGGTGAACATCCCCACGCCGGGCCACAGCAGCACCACCGGGTTAGGGTCGCGCATGGCGGGGCTATTGTCATGTTTGCACATGTTGTAATAATCGGCATACATGGCCCGATACCCGGCAAAAGCGGGTTCGAGCTGGGCGCGGATGGCTGCGGCATCGCTCAGGTCGGCGTCGGCAGGGAGCGTCAGAACGAGGGGGCTGATTTTGGTACGCAGGAAGTGATCGGGGCAAGACGTACCCATCGGAGCCAGCCGGTCCAGGTCGTTGCTGTTGATGTATTCCAGTACCCGGTCGTCGTCGGTAAAATGACCGATCATCTGCTGGTTTGCGGAGGCCAGCCCGCGCAGCACCGGAGCCAGTTTAGCCGCCTGTTGCGTACGCTGTTCCGGCGCGAGTGCCGCCAGCTTCTCCCCGCCAAATACCGGGCGGTCTTTTCCGTGCGACGCACCGCCGTAGTGACTTTCCAGATACTCGGCGCAGCGTTCTACCACCTCCAGCGTGTTTACGTAGCTTTCGTAGGCCGTATCGCCCCAGGTAAACAGCCCGTGCGAGCCAAGCATAATACCGCGCAGCTGCATACCGTTGGCCGCGTTCTCGTTCAGGCAGTCGCGCAGTTGCAGGCCAAGATCAAAGCCGGGCCGCTGCCAGTCTACCCAGCCAATCTGCCCATCGAAGAGTTCGTGCGTGATGCGTTTACCGTCTTTGGCGGCTGCAATGGCAATGGCCGCGTCGGGGTGCAGGTGGTCGATGTGGGCGAAGGGCAGAAACCCGTGCAGAGCCGTGTCGATAGACGGGGCTTTGGAGTCGAGGTCGTAAATGCAGTGGTTAAACAGGGCCACCATCTCGTCTTCATTTTCCAGCCCCCGGTAGCGGCCTTCAAGGGCCAGCAACCGGTTCATGTAGAGAGCGGCCAGACCACTGCGTTTGAGCGTCCCGATGTCTCCCCCCGATCCTTTGATCCACATCACTTCGGTCATTTCGCCGGTGAGCGGGTCGGGGGCCATGGCTTTGCAGGAGGTATTTCCTCCGCCGTAGTTGGTGAGCCGAAGGTCGGCGCCGAGCAGGTTGGAGCGGTAGAGGAGCAGAGCCACCTGATCGTCGTTGAGTTGGGCTGCCCTGGCCTCATCCCAGAGGTAACTGACATGCTTAAATGTGGGAGTAGATGTCATAATGAGTTGATTTTGAGTAATTCAGGAGATTTTATATTGATTCTTTAAAACTGACTGCCCATACCAATGAGTACGGTTGAGAAAATAATGAGGCCCAGCCCGGCATATACCACGCGGTAGGTCTTTGGGCTGGCACCGCGCCACTCGTGCAGGGTCAGGCCCCAGAGCGTACTGAAGATGATGATGAAGGCCATATGCAGGGTCCAGCCCGCAAACCGGAAGCCGTCGCCCAGGTAGGCATCGCCCATACCGTAGAAAAAGAACTGGAAATACCAGACCGTACCCGCCAGAGCCGCCCAAAAGTAATTACGCGACAGCGGTTTTTGCGTATTGGTATAGTCCATAAAACTTTTGTTGCGCTGATTGAGCCACACACACCAGATAAAATTGGTCATGAATCCGCCCAGCAGCAGCACCGGATAAATGGCATTATTCTGCCAGAGCGGGTCGGTACCCTGCTCAATGGCCCGTAGCGCAATGGGTTTACCGGCCGTTAGCCCAAAGGCAAAACACGCGCTCAGAATACCGGAAACCGTAGCGGTAACAACGCCTTTACGCAGGTCAAACTCAGCTACGGTGGCCTGTTGCTGTTCAGCGTCAAGTTCCTTTTCTTTCCGAAAGCCCGCCAGGCCACACACGGCAATGCCCAGCAAACATACGGCCACGCCCGCCAGCGTAAACCAGCCCGCGCGGGTGTAAAGCAGTTCATTGCCCCGGCCTTCCCAGATGGGCGGAATCAGCGTACCAAAAGCCGAGCAATAGCCCAGCGCAACGGCCATACCCAGCGAAATACCTAAGTAGCGCATCGTTAGCCCGAAGGTAAGCCCGCCAATACCCCAGAGCACACCGAAGAAAAATGTCCAGCCGAGGGTAGAAACAGGTGTATTGACAATGGCCTGATACGGGTCGTGTACGGTAAGCCAGCCCATGACCCAGGGAACAATGAGCCACGACGCCACACCTCCCACAATCCAGGCCGACTCCCACGACCACCCTTTTACGCGCCGGAACGGCAGATAGAAACTCCCGGACGCAAACCCACCCAGTGCATGAAACAAAACCCCGACAAATGAACCCATTAGAAAGTAGTAGTGATGCGAGAAAGGCCCCAAACTACGAACCACATATTAATTAACTATCCTACACTGTCCTATTTCTGGTATTATTCAGCGTAATTATAGTAATCATCAGATCTGAAAACGTATCCTATGCTAGGCCGTCAGAAAGTTTACGGTCGGTACTTTGACTGAATCAGAAATCCTCCTACTTTTGCGCCACAATTCAGGGCCGCCAGTGTCGGATAGTGGTCGATTCCGCCTGATTTGTAATCAGGATGCGCAAGCGCGTCGGGGGTTCGAATCCCTCCACTGGCTCGAAAGGCCCTCACCCTAAAAACGTGAGGGCTTTTTCATTGCAGTCGATTCCGCCTGATTTGTAATCAGGATGCGCAAGCGCGTCGGGGACGGTCGGCCGCTGCCGTTCGAATCCCTCCACTGGCTCATTTGTAATCAGGCATTTACGTTATTACGTGAGTGCCTTTTTTATGAGGTTGCAAAACAAGTTGCAATACATTTTAGGCAGTTGAGGTGCTAGTAAACAAAAAAGGGCCATTTACGGCCCTGTCTCTGAATGGTAATATCTGAATACTAAATAAAAGATCGCGTTTGAAACGCCACTTATTGTAGATAACGAGACCTACTTGCTGCTTTAGGGCTTTCATCTGAAAATAATTAAACAATGGCAGCTTGTCAGGTAAACACCAAGAAGTTAAGAGTATGTTTTGGAATTATAATCTGTTGATAACAAAGGAGATGAATGCAATTTGTAGCATAGCCTCGGCTGAGGCTACCGTCTTTTCTACATCTCGAAACAGGCGTCGCCGGAAATTGAGCCAGCCAAAACTCCGTTCGACTGGCCAGCGCCGGGCGGCCGGTGCCGTTCTTTTCCGGCACAAGCCCTTGACTACTTTCCGGCTTTTGGACAATTTCTGTCTCATAACCAGCCGCTGCCAGGTGGAATGAAGTAAGGTTATGGTTTATGTTTCGATGGTGATGTACATCATTTGGCAGCTTATATGCCATGTAACCTATAAAGCACGTCTACTTATTTTTTCGACTTGCAGCTTAGGCCAAAATCGCTCAATATAGACGCTAACATACTCAAAATCACAAGTTTAACTTTAAGTTTAGCGTAGAATGGAGCAGCATAATATATATAAAAATAGCGAATTATTGTCACCTTTCTAAACACATCAGTTTCTAACTGGTTATATAGCGGTCAAAAGTAATTCAATCGTAAAATTTCACCAGTCTAAAATTGTATCGTTATGAAAAAGGTAATTATGGCTGCTTCAGTTTGTGCAATACTGCTGACAGCCCAGAGTGGATTTTCGCAGGCAGTTCAGGAGGTCAAAGCGGCCAAAAAGGAAATGAAGGCCGAGAAGAAAATGGCAAAAGCCGAAAAACTTAACACCAATGCTGCTACGCACAAAGGTATAGAGGTAGCCGGTGTATCGGACCCAAATACCCGCCATGCCAAAGCTGATCGAAAAATGGAGAAGGCCGAAAAGAAAGAAATAAAGGCCGATGCCAAGGAAATGAAGGCCGCAGCCAAAGCCAAGAAAAAGCAGGCTACCAGTGTCAACTAGTATTGCCGAATAATCTCAGCTTACAACCAAACCTAAAAAGGTCCCATCCGTAACGGATGGGACCTTTTTAGGTTTGGTATTTCCATAGTGGTGTACTTGATAAGGGGAATAAAGACTACTAAATTATCAGTTTTGGCATATTCAGGAACAACCAGACTTTTGAATCAGACAGTTATTATTCAGGAGTATTCGATTTGTTTAAAAGCCTGGGCAAGCGGGGACGGTCGGCCGCTGCCGTTCGAATCCCTCCGCTGGCTCATTGATAATCAAGTACTTGCGTTACTACGCAAGTGCTTTTTTGTTGCTATGAATTGTCGATGTGCAGTGCAATGCGTTAGGTCAAGGTGGTATATCCATGCTTTTACAAGTAGGGCATTCTAATACCTGGGTAGGCCGCTACAATAATGGCAGTCTTACTTAGCGACACCTTCCCAGACTATTCTAAAAAGGCTGTATCACTCAATTTCTGGACGCAAGTAGACGCGATATATAGTGCACTTTGTTCATTTGTAGATGGAGGCAACTTCTGTTTACTTAGTCGCCATTTACATTCACAAAGAAGCATGCTGCTTACCGCCCGCACACCGGCTGAATCCCTCGAAAAAACGTACCGTCTTCAGTCCGCGAACCGGGAACAGGTTGACCGATTCAAAATCAGTTACGCCAAACTCTTACCCCTCATCAATGAGAAAGAAAGTGAGGAAAACGTAAAGGATCATTTGATGGACTTCCTGAAAGAGGTCTATTACAAAGATGTGCACGTGGTGGCTCCCAAAGGCAAAACTGATTTTGTCATTCACCTGGGCAAAGATGCCACAACACAGGCCGGGGTACTGTTTGAGGTCAAGCGACCGGCCAATAAGGGCGAAATGGTAACCCGGCAAAACCTGAACACCAAAGCCTTTCACGAACTCTTGCTGTACTACTTTCAGGAACGGGAACGGGCCAAAAACAGCGACATTCGACACTGTGTCATTACCAACGTCTATGAGTGGTTCATCTTTGACGCGGCTTTGATCGACCGGCTATTTTACCGGAATGCTCATTTAGCCAAAGAGTACAAATCATGGGCATCAGGCCAAAAAGTAAGCCTGAAAAATGAGCTGTTCTACAACGAAATTGCCAAACCCTTTTTAGCCGCTCTACCAGACGAAATCCCGTTTACCTACTTCGACATTCGGGACTATCAGAAAAACGTCCTGGACGCGGATAAGAGCAATGACAAAGCGTTACTGTCGCTGTATAAAATCCTGTCTCCTACCCACCTGCTAAAGCTGCCAACGGCTACCGATAGCAACCGGCTCAACCCCCAATTCTACACCGAACTGTTACACATCATTGGGCTGGAAGAAGTCAAAGAGGGCGGTAAAAAAGTGATTCGGCGCAAGGAAGCGGGTAACGGTCGGAATGCCGCATCACCGACGTCTCGGCGGGATGAGGGGTCATTGCTGGAAAATACCATTGTTCAGCTCGACATTGCCAACAAACTCTATCACTTACCCGACCGGGAACAGTACGGAGCCACGCCCGATGAGCAACTGTTCAGCGTAGCCCTTGAACTCTGTATTACGTGGATAAACCGGATTCTCTTTTTAAAGCTACTGGAATCGCAGTTGGTCAAGTATCACGGTGGTAATTCGGCCTATGCCTTTTTAAACCGGGCAACGGTAGGCGACTTTGACGAACTCTATAAACTGTTCTTTCGGGTGCTGGCTAAGAAACCCGCCGAACGGCAAGCGTCTATCCAAGCCAAATTTGGGCGGGTGCCCTACCTCAACAGTTCGTTGTTTGAGATTACCGAACTGGAAGACGCAACCATCAACATCAACAGTCTGGAAGATAGCCAGACGTTGCCGCTACGGGCTAAAAGTGTGCTGAACGATAACCCGGCCTATCAACATCAAAACGAGTTGCCAACGTTGCTGTATCTGTTCGCGTTTCTGGATGCGTATGATTTTGCATCGGAGAGCCGGGAAGACATTCAGGAAACCAACCGGACGCTGATTAATGCCAGTGTGCTGGGGCTGATTTTTGAGAAGATCAACGGCTACAAAGACGGGTCTTTCTATACGCCGGGTTTCATTACGGAGTATATGTGCCGGGAAACCATCCGTAAGGCGGTGGTGCAAAAGTTCAACGACGCAAAGGGATGGCACTGTAAAGACTTTGCCGACCTGGAAGATAAAGACCTCGACCGGGCTGAAGCCAACGCCCTCATCAACGAAATTCGTATCTGTGATCCGGCAGTGGGATCGGGTCACTTTCTGGTATCGGCCCTGAATGAGTTGATTGCCATTAAGTCTGATTTGAAGGTGTTGCAGGACGAAACCGGCAGACGGCTCAAAGGCTATACGGTTAGCATTCTGAATGATGAACTGGTAGTGGAGGATGAGGATAGCGAACCCTTTAGCTATGGATTGCAGGCGGCAACGGGTAAACCGACCATTGAACGGCAACGGGTGCAAAAGAGCCTGTTTACGGAGAAACAGACCATTATCGAAAACTGTCTGTTTGGGGTGGATATTAACCCGAACTCAGTCAAGATTTGCCGGTTGCGGCTCTGGATTGAATTGCTCAAAAGTGCCTACTATACCGACGAATCCGGGTTTACGGAACTGGAGACGCTGCCTAACATTGACATCAACATTAAACAGGGGAATAGCCTGTTGAGTAAGTTCAGCCTGACCGAAGACCTCAGCGACGTATTCAGGAAACAGAAGTTTTCGCTACGCACCTACAAAGACGCGGTAAGAGCCTACAAAGAAGCGAAGAGCAAAGATGCTAAGGCAGAACTGCAACGCTTCATTAACGAAATCAAAAGTCAGTTCCGCGAAACGGTGTCTAACCGTGACCCAAAACGAAAAAAGTTAGCCGACCTGCGCGGGCAACGGGTGCTATTGGACAACAATATTGATATTTTCGGCAACCCGATGAAAGACCCGAAATTAGTTGCGGCTGAAATTATACGAACCAACAAATACATTGAACAGATTGAGACGGAAATCGCGAATATTGAAAACAATGCCCTATATCGGGGTTCGTTTGAATGGCGGTTTGAGTTTCCCGAAGTGCTGGACGAAAAAGGGAATTTTATAGGCTTCGATGCCATTATTGGTAACCCGCCGTATATCCGGCAGGAGGAATTAGGCGAATCGAAGGCACTGCTAAAAAAGGACTTTCCGAAGACCTACGCGGGTACGGCTGATTTGTACGTCATGTTTGTGGAGCATGGGTTACGGATTTTGCGGCCCAACGGTCAATTCGTGTTCATCATTCCAAACAAGTGGATGCGGGCGGGTTATGGGTTAGCTCTCCGCAAATGGTTAAAGACATTGGCGATTGAACAAATTACTGATTTTGGGGATTTGCCCGTTTTCGATGAAGCCACTACGTATCCAAGTATTCTGAGCATCAGGAACGCGCCCGCTGTGGATCATTTTCAGGCGGCTACGGTGGACACGTTGCAGTTTCCGAACGGCTTAGCGGCTTATCTGCAAACAGCCTGCTTTGCCGTGAGCAATGACAGTTTGCAACATGAGGGCTGGCAACTGACAAACGTAGAAGTTCAGCAACTCATGGCCAAGCTACGGACAACCGGTAAACCACTTGGGGAGTACGTAAACGGTAAAATCTACTACGGCATCAAAACCGGGCTAAATGAAGCCTTTGTCATTGACGCGGCTACGAAAGACCGTCTGATTGGTGAAGACCCACGCAGTGCCGAAATCATTAAACCGTTTCTGGCAGGACGGGACATAAAACGGTATCAAACGCCGAAAGTGGACAAGTACCTGATACTAATAGAAAAGGGGCAAACAAATCGTCAACGGGCTAAAATGGCTCCTGCTGTATGGTTGGAAACGACTTACCCAGCCGTTCACAGTTGGCTAATCCCATTTGAATCTAAAGCAAAGATTCGTGGTGATAAGGGGGACTATTGGTGGGAACTACGGTCTTGTGATTATTATGATGCTTTCAAAAGGAATAAAATATCCTTTCCTGACATCGGCATCAAAGTGCAAGCTATGTACGATAAAGAAGGTACGTATTGCGTGAATACGGCTTACTTTATACCTGAAGACGATAAGTATCTTTTAGCCATATTGAACTCAGCTACTGTTCTACATTTCTACGCAAGTCTCTCAACAGCAATTCGGGGAGGCTACTTGAGGTTCTTCAAACAGTACGTTGAGCAGATTCCTATTCCGGTTGTATCCGATACCCAACGGGCAAAAATTGAATTGCTTGTCAACAAAATTATCCACGCCAAAGCGACCAATCCAACCGCCGACACCTCAGCATTAGAAGCAGAGATTGACCGGCTGGTTTACGGGTTATACGGGTTGACGGATGCCGAAATTGCGATTGTGGAGGGGCGGTAACGCGGCTACTCCGCCGTTTCTGACGGGGTTAAACAACCTAATCAATTGCAGCCTGATACATGCACGTACGGTCGGAAGGAAGGGTGTAGAAGGTAAACGTACGTGTGTTCAAGTAAGCAGATTGCCCACCATCAATACGTTTGGGTGGCTGACGTGATTACAGGTCAAATTAGTGAGTCCGATTTAGTTCATAATTTACGTAGAACAATTTCAAGACAACATGCTCTGTCAACTAATTGATTGATTCCATTTCCTAATGTCGTACTACCCCACCCCAACCCCTCCCCCGAAGGGAGGGGCTAAAACCATCCGGGTCCAAAAGCCCCTCCCTTCGGGGGAGGGGTTGGGGCGGGGTAGTACGACAGAGCGTTCTTGAATCAGTATAATTGATTGAGCCCATTTTTTATCATTATGGAGGAAGGAGAAAGCAAGCACCCTTTTAACGTTTTACTTGGCAAGTATATCCCAGAGATTCTTGTCATTTTCATTGGCATTTCTATTTCCTTTTTCTTTGATGAATGGAGAGATAATAGAAAAGATGATGAAATAGTTGAAAAACATTTGACTGTTTTGAGAGAAAGCCTGGTAAAAGATACGCTAAATCTGACAGTTAAGATAAATCATGGTGATAAATTAATACGTGGTATCAATAAATTAACGTATTCTAAACTTGATTCACAATTAACAGATAGCATTAATCTTTATATTGACTACGCAGCAAGCTATTTAGTTTTTAAGTCAAATCAAATGGCTTATGAAGAAATTAGACAAACTGCACACACAAGTTTGATTAAAAATGATTCGTTGAAAACAGCCTTCCTTTCCTATTACACGTCAGTAGTACCTTACTCTACAGAATGGTCTAAAGTAGATGAAACGCATACAATGACCCAGTTAATTCCAGAAATGAGTACCTATTTCCCAGTTGTACCTGACTCATTAAATGTCATTTCTTCACAAGAAAAAGTTAAAAAATTAAAGATAAGAAAGTTGAGAAATTTACTTTTAGCGAACGCCACCTACAAAAAAGAGACCGTACAGGCATTTATTATCACTAAAAAAGCCGCTGTCAATCTTCTCAAAAGAGTTGATGACGAATTGAAAAAGTAATAGAGGATGCTCCATTGGCTGAAGCGCAACGGAGCATATTATACCGATTCCATTTCCTCTGTCGTACTACCCCACCCCAACCCCTCCCCCGAAGGGAGGGGCTTTTGGACCCGGATGGTTTTAGCCCCTCCCTTCGGGGGAGGGGTTGGGGTGGGGTAGTACGACAGAGGATTCTTGAATCAGTATTACACAGCGTAGGTCAGGGCAGCGCGTTTTGCAGGAACCGTAGCGCATTGCCGTGCAGGATACCCGTAACGCGGCTACTCCGCCGTTTCCGGGAGTTGAACAGGAGGGCCAACTGCCGCCTGATACACACACGTATCGGCGAAAGTCGTTGTCCGGGCAAACCTGAAAACAGGAAGGCTCAACCCCGGAGGATTGAGCCTTCTTCAGTTAGGTATCCGGCCCCGGTTAGGCGGGCATCAGCACCGCATCGACGGCGTGAATAACACCGTTGTCGGTATCCACGTCGGCAATAATCACTTCGGCACCGTTCACCATCACTTTACCGTCCGTCAGGTGAATGGTAAGCTCCTGTCCATTGACCGTAGTGGCTTTCATGCCATCCGTCAAATCTGACGACATAACCTTGCCGGCCACTACGTGGTAGGTCAGGATACCCGTCAATTGCTCTTTGTTCTCGGGCTCCACCAGCGTATCGACCGTACCGGCGGGTAAGGCGTCAAACGCGGCATCGACGGGGGCAAACACCGTGAAGGGCCCCGTGCCACTCAGCGTTTCGACCAGATCAGCGGCCTTCACGGCGGCAACAAGCGTGTTAAATGAACCGTTTGAAACGGCAGTTTCTACAATATTCATGGAGAGTGATTTTGTTGTACGCAAAGAGGACATTGTGTTCAGGGCTTTTGTTCAGTTTAAAATGAGGCTTCACTATTCATTAACATTGACCCACAAACTTATTCAGTGTAACTGATTGGCAACAAGTTGATGAGAAAATCAGGCCGCTGCCTTTCGAATCCCTCCTCCACTGGCTTTCAAAAATAGTACGCAAATTGCGTGACGTTTTTTTTAGCATTAATTCCTCTTCGATTTGAACCGGGCTGACCGTCAGCCGCTATACCTGACAAACCTATGATACCCCCCCAATCTGACCCCAGCGTAATTTACGATCTGCTCGTCGACGCTGTGATGGAAGCCAACACCAATACCTGGGCCATTGCCCGGCTCAACGTGCAGTTTCTGGCCGACGGCGAAGACGTTGAATTCTACGGCTCCTACCTCGATGAAGCCGGTGAACCTCAGGTGCTCTCCACCGATTTTTCTGCCGAGGTGACCGAAGCCCTGCAACGGCTCTACAAACAGCGTGAAACCAACGGCGACGCCCGCGCCAATCAGCTCCAGATGGACCTGACATCAGACGGGCGGTATACCACCGCGTTTGACTGGGATCAGGAACTCCAGGATGAGGACGAGCACTTTGCCAATGGCGGCACCGTGCAGGCGTGGCAGGCCATTCGCACGGCTAAATATGGCGTTGAACCAGACGGCCCGGAGGTCGATTAAACGCTGGTCCGGTTTCTGTGTCCAACCACCAAACGAACAAGGTGATGAAAACGATAGAGAAATGCGCCATAGTACTGGTCTGCCTGACTGCCGGGTGGATCAGCGAGGGATGTGCCAGCGCACAGACCTACGGGCAGCGGGACTACGGCCAGCCCGGATACAATCAGCCCTACGATCAGCCGGGTTCCAATCAGCCGGGGTATAACCAACCGGGGTACGACCAGTCCTACAATCAGGGGGGCTACGATCAGCAGTACGGGCAAACGCCGGATTTTTACACGGAACTGAACCAGTATGGCCAATGGGTGCAAACGCCCCAGTATGGCCGCGTCTGGATTCCGAACGCCGGCCCGAATTTCCAGCCCTACGCCACCAACGGCCACTGGGTTGTAACGGAATACGGCAACACCTGGGTGTCGGACTATACCTGGGGCTGGGCACCGTTTCACTACGGTCGCTGGTATCAGGACCCCTACCGGGGCTGGGCCTGGGTGCCGGGCAACGTCTGGGGACCAGCCTGGGTATCGTGGCGGTCGGGCGGAGGGTATTACGGCTGGGCACCACTGGGTCCGGGCGGCAATGCCTACGGTAACGTGAACATGCCGGCCCCGTACTGGACGTTCGTGCCGCAGATGTACATCACCAGCCCGCGCATCTATAGCTACTACGTTCCCCAGCCCCGCGTAGTGAACATTTATCAGCAAACCACCATCATCAATAACGTGTATCGGGTCAACAACCGGGATTACGCCTACGGGCCCCGTCGGGAAGACATCGAGCGGGTAACGCGCCAGCAGGTGCCGGTATATCGGGTCGAGAACGCCGGTCGTCCGGGTCGGGCGGTGGTGCAGAATAATACCGTCAATATCTACCGGCCCAATGCAGACCGGAACACGGGCTACAACGGTAATTCTGGCAACGGCAATAACTCCGGTTCCAACAATAACTCCGGTTATGGCAATAGCCGGGGTAGTGGCAGCGGATATGGCAACCGTCCCCGCGGGTCGTCTGTGCAGGAAAACAACCCCAGCCCGGGCACCTACAATGGTGGCCCGCGGGGTGGCGCACCCCGCGAGAACGCGCCCAATCCCGAAAGTTATGGCGGACAGTCGCGCGGGAATGGGGCCGACATAATCCAGTCAGGTCCGGGCAATTCCAGACCACGGGTACGTACCAGCTCGCCAGACGCTACCCCGTCGAGTCCGCAGCCCTACCCATCCAATTCGGGTAGCCGTGGTCGGGGCAGCTATTACGGGCAACCCGCCGAACCAGTACAGACGGCTCCGCAGCCAGCCCCCGCAAACCCACCGTCGGAGCCAGCGCAGTCCCCGGCAGGACGTAGTTTTCCGCAGGCCGAGCCACGCGAAACAAGGCCGGAAGTTCAGCGCAGCCGGGGCGCAGACATCCAGCGTAGTGGCAGCGAGCAACCAACGTATCAGCCCCGGACGTCCGTACCCCGGCAAAACGATCGGTCTGTAGAACCCGGCCTACCCGCTCCTGTGCGGGAGCAGGGCGGCTTTCGGCAACGCAGTGAGCAGCCTGTTCAACCAACTCAACAACCTGCTGCCGATCCTGCACCAACGCTTGAACGACGGGGCGGATCGCGCGGACCGCGCTAAAAAAAATCAGGCATGACGACATTGTAGAAAATCAGAATTAATGACGTCTTTTGCCTTCGTTCAACTTTATCTCTTTAACCCCAGGCAAAACCCCCGTTCCCAATGAAAAAACTCATGATTGCCCTGCTCCTCGTGCCGATGGCCTGGCAGGGAGCTACGGCACAGGACACCCCCACCGCCGACCAGATTCTGGACAAATACGTAGCGGCCATTGGCGGCAAAGACGCCCTGATGAAAGTGACTGACCTGACCATGAACATGTCGGCAGAAACCGAGCGCGGCCCGATTATGATTACCCGCAAAAACAAACTGCCCAACAAGTTCTCGATGGTCATCAATGCCAGCGGTATGGAGGTAATGAAGCAAACCGGCGACGGCACCAAAGTGCTGATGGGCGGGATGCAGGGCAGCAAGACCATTGACGGAGCCGAAGCGCAAAAGATGACGACCATGAACACGCTGTTTCCCGAACTGCACTATGCCGAAAACGGGGTAACCAGCGCGGTAGTGGGTCCCGAAAAAATAGACGGAAAAGACACGTATAAGCTCAGCCACGCCACCGCCGACGGCACCACCTGGACCGATAATTTCGACACCAGTACGGGCCTGAAAGTACAGTCGATTGTCACCACGAAATCACCCCGTGGCGAAATGACTACCACTACGGGCTACGCCGATTATAAGGAAAACAACGGCATTAAGTTTCCGATGACCCTCAACCAGCAAACGCCACGCGGTGCCATGACGATGACTGTTGACAGCGTGAAGGTGAACAAGGGCCTGAAAGATTCTGATTTTAAAACGGAGTAACTATTATTTGGGACATCCGTTCGTGAACCAGAGAGATTTCCCATTTTCAGATTTTATCCCGGCCGATTCCGAAGAATCCTCTCTTCGGAATCTTTTTTTGCCATATCGGCAGCGCAGCAACAGTCATTCAACTGACAAAAATCAATTCAACCCGGCGAGACGCGCAACAACGACCGCCTGCCCTGGGCCAAAACGGTGGACCTGTCGGTAGAATACACCGTCCGGTTGTTTGGACGGCCCCGGCTCGAAATCTCCACCGATGTGTACAATCTTTTGTAGAGAGCGTTTTTGTTGCAAAGAGATGCTTCCTGCGTCAGCATGACAGAAAATAACCTGCTCTTTTTTTCACCTGAATACATTCATTTCCCAGCCATGAGCCGGTTTATTATTCTCTTCCTTTTCCCAGTCATTGAAAGGTACCGGAATGCCTTGATTCAGATGCAACCTGTTTCCACTGCTTATCTGAATCCAAAAAGCAGCGGAAACAAAAACGTTACGATTCCGCTCCACGCGGCATAGAACGGTAGAAATAAAGCCAGCGACCGGCTCACCGCAGACAGGCCGGTACGTTGGGCAAGTACCCGAATGAGCCTTGCGCCTATGTAAATCAGGTGACTGAGCATGAGCATATTCGCCCCCAGCACGGCTGCCCGGTTGGGCGTCAGGCCCAAGGTCGAAATTCGGAACAGGATGGCCGACAGGGCAATGCCATTTACAACAACCGTTACTATGGCCAAAAGCGACAGCATAACGAGTTGAGCCCTGTTGGTGGAGGTAGTCTCGGCTACTGAAAAGAAAATAAGTGCCATTACGCCAATCAACAACGCATTGAAGAGCAACAGAAACTCCCGATCCTGATAGGGGTTTTTTCCAAAAAAAACCATTGCAGCCAGATACACCACCAGCATGACAAGTGCCAGCGGGCTGAACAGCTTGGCAATAACCGGGGCCACACCACTCACCAACGTGGGTTGAGTCTGCGTAAGAAACGTACCGGCAATGGGTACGGCAGCCAATCCGCAAACGACCACGTAGGTAAAGTAAAACGGTTGGATACGCCAGCCAATCAATTGAAACAAGGCTATGGTCAGCCCCGATGTCAGCCCACCCACCAGCAGCAATACGGCAGTCAGCACCGCCAGTTCTCCATTATAGCGCAGAAAGCCCGGCCAGCTCAGGTTATTCCGTAGCGTTCCCCCGCTAAACGCAACGCCCAGCAGCCACCACAGGCACAGCGGCAGATGCAGACAGGATAGAATGAGCGTATCGCTGGGCTGAGTTCGGGGAAGCGTATTGATGAACCAGGCCGCCATCAGCATGAAGCCAGCCAGCCACATCCCTGTTTTTGGCGAAATTCTGTTCTTCCATGCAAACCAGGCTATCAAAAATGGAAACACAATAAAGCCCACGTTGCGGATAAAATAATCGGCTTCGTTGAGCGATAGAATTTCCGGCAACTTGGCCAGGAGTGCCGCCAGCAACGAAGCGACTACCACGAATAAACGCTCAGGGGGCGTTCCCCAGCTAGAAGCATCGGCACTGTGATTCAATCGCTGATGCCATGCCTGGGCCAGCAGATTGCCCGTCAGTTGGGGATATAGGGCATCAAAGTTCGCTTTGAAAGCCGACCGGTTGCGCCGATACAACGTTTCCAGTTGCCGGGGACTGCCGATATTCAGCAAAATTTCTTCCTGCATTCGATTTGTGTCCATAAAAGTACTTTGTTTTTAAAAGTGAAAGTAGACAGCGTGCGTGTGCCAACGTTACTCCCGCCGGTCCTACATGTTCCGGATGAACGCTTCGAGGACGTTAAGATGAACGGTAAAGGCGATACGTCCGGCCTCAGTGGCGCGGTACGTGGTTTTGGGTTTACGGCCCACAAACTGCTTTTCTACAGCGATGTAGCCCGACTCTTCCAGTGCCCGCAGGTGCGTGGCGAGGTTGCCGTCGGTGAGCGCGAGCAGGTCTTTGAGGTCGTTAAAACTCGTTACGTCATTGACCATCAGCACCGACATGATATTGAGTCGGGCCTTGCTCTCAAAAGCTTTGTTGAAGCGGGAAAGCAGGTCGTTCATGCCGGACTCCGTTCGTATTTATAGTACATGGTCAGGCCATACACAATGTGCAATACCCCAAACCCAACGGCCCAGGTGAGCAGGTTGTAGCCCGGAAAAAACAGGGCCAGCAACCCCAGCCCAACCTCGCAATACCCCAGCGACTCCACATCCCGGACGGTATAGCGGCTGCCGCTGAGCAGGGCCAGCCCGTAGAAAATCAGCGTACCCGGAAACACCAGCCAGAGCAGGTTATGCAGCAGCAGCACCAGGCAAAATATACCCCCTGCCGCCAGCGGCACCAGCATGGCCCACAGCAACCGGCGCGACGTTTGATTCCAGACCGACTGCCCCTGCCGACGCGCCTTCCGAACGGTAAAAAACACGCCCGACAACAACGCGGCTATCAACACGACAACCGCTACCGTCACAAAAAATTGATCCGCTGCCGACCGGCTTACGCTGTTCCCTACCGATCCGTAGTACGAACCGGAATAGCTGCTCAGGCCAGTCCGCATGTACACGACAGCGGCTCCGGCCAAAGCAATTACCCCCGCCGACACGCCCGACAGGCCACTGAGTGACAGAAACCTGGAGGATCGCTCCATCATGCTGCGGATGTCCGACAGCGTCTGTAAATGTTCGCGCGATTCGTTCATGTTTTGTTTTTTCGGGACACAGAGTTACACGGAGAAACACAGAGGTACACGGAGAAAATATCCCCTTTTTTCTTTTTCTCTGCGAATCTCTGTGCTTCTCCGTGTAACTCTGTGTCCAAAACCTTTTCAGAAATACACCTCCACCACCCGCCCGCCCAGCACCAGCAGGCCCACGAAAACCGCCATGATGGCTACAATCAGCACCGCGCCAGAGGCCATGTCTTTGATGGCTTTGATTTGCGGGTGTAGTCCCGGCGAAACGAAGTCGCAGAGTTTTTCGATGGCCGTATTGATAGCCTCGGCAGCCCAGACCAATCCGATTTGCGTGAGGATAATAGCCCACTCTACCCGGCTCAGGCCCAGCCACACTCCTGCCCCGACCACGACCATAGCCATGAGCAGATGTACTTTAGCATTGTTCTCGAACCGGAACAGGTTGACAACACCCTGCCCCGCAAACCGAAAACTCCGCAGGACCTTAGGCCCGTCTATCCTGTTCGACATACCAGTAAAAAGCGACGTATAATACGGCCAGCACAAATCCGTAGGCCAGCGTAATTTTCAGACCCGTTGGGTCGAGGGCGGCTTTGGTCAGGCCGTTGAACAAAGCCAGCGGCTGCGCCAGCACGTCCCAGCTATTCCACCGGCCAAACCGGCCCAGATAAACACCAAAACCCGCCAGCCACTGACTACCCAGCACCAGCCCCCAGCTTAGCCAATGGCCTGCCAGTGGCCGCAGCAGCCGGTGCACGATCAGCACCGAGTATAAACCCGCCACTACGCCCGTCTGCGCAAATACGAAGAAAGTCATGGTATCGAACCAAAGCAGATTAGCCTGTACGTGTTGAATATGGAACAGATCGGTAATGATATAAGGCGCATTGGGCAAAAACGCCAGCCAGAGCAACAGCCCTGAGCCCAGCAACGCCCGGCTTTGAAACCAGGGTTTTCCGTCGGGAGCCGAACGCAGGTCGCGCAGGACCAGCACCACGCCCAGCGGAAAAAACGCCAGCACGAGGTTCCAGGTCAGCATAATAAAAAACCACCAGTTGCCCGTCAGCAGCCCACGCACTACCACTAAACTCAGCCCGGCAATGGCCAGTAACGCCAGCGCCCGCAGACCCCGCCCCGGCTGGCGGTTACCCGGCGACAGCACGTCGGGTGAGAACAACGAAAGCAATGGGTGTTGCATGAAGACGTAAAGTACTTTGTGTTGCAAAGTAAACAGAATCCCAACCACACTTCCAACAGAGAACCCCAAAATTTTTTTAGGGGGGAATTTGGGGGTTAGGTTTTTATCATTCCGACCAGTCCGGCGAGATTGTAGCCCGGACGTGCACGTCCGGTAACCGGCGGGGGCAGCTGGGCAACCCGTGCAGACGTTCATGCTAACGGGAAAATAGCATCGACATCAGCGCAAATCGTCATCGACCCCGTTTGAAGAAATCGGGGCGTAACATATAAGCATAATTACTCATTACCTTTGAAATCGTACAACGAAAAACTCATTGACGAAGAGGGGTTTTTATTTCCGATAGTGTACGACCGTAACCAATGAAAAAAATTACCCTTAGTATTCTCATCACTGTGCTGAGCCTTGTTTTGCAGACCGCAACCGCTCAGAAATGGGAGCAAATTGGCAAAAAAGGTGACTGGGAAAATACAGTCGCCGTAGTGGCCCTGAATGGTCATCTGTATAGTATCGAGCAGGACGGCACCCTGTTTGAAACCGATGAAGATGGAACGTATGAGCAGATGGGCAAAAAAGGCGAGTTCGACCATGCTGAAATTTTAGTGGCTATGGACGGGGCCATCTGGACAGTGGAAGACGGCTCCCTGTACCGTACAGACCCCGAAACCGCTGTCTGGAAACAGGTTGGTAAAGCCGAAGACTGGAAAAACACGAAAGCAATGGTGGGCCTCAACGGTAAACTATACAGCGTCGAAACATCGGGTACCCTCTACGAAACGGCAAAGAATGGCACCTGGAAGCAAGTGGGTGGTGATGGCGAATTTACCGATGCGGCTATGCTGGAAGCCGCCGGGGGGTATCTGTGGACCGTTGAAAACGGCACCCTCTATCAAACCAGCATCCAGGCCATGCGCTGGAAACAGGTGGGCAAAAAAGGAGAATGGGAAAGTACAATCGCGATGGTTGGTGAGCAGGGTGTTTTGTGGAGCATCGAAAAAGACGGTACCCTGTACAAAACCGACATGGCTGGCAATAACGAACAGATAGGGAAACGCGGTCTGCTCAGCGACGTGACCCTTATTACGGCCATGAACGGGGTTTTATACGTGGTAGAGGATGGTACGCTCTATCGAATGCGGAATTGATCTAACGTGTCCGTTCAACAAAGAAAAGGGGTAGTAGTCAACGACTACTGCCCCTTTTCTTCAACCGTGTTAGTCTTGGTCTCCGGCAGATGTGGAACAAACTGTGCGGGCGTTCTCACTATCCGGGAAGGTAAGTCAACGATTCAGCACGGCTTCGATTTGACTCCGAAACCAGCGCGTTTGCACGAGACGTTTTTTATCCAGATTGAATGGCATCAGATACGCTCTATTGAACCCGGTTTTCATGTCGAAATACTTGTAATACCGTATGAAGTCGTCGCTTTTAAGATCGGCCACGATAGCATCGGGTTCTTTATCGGCGATTTCACCTGTTTTAAGTTCTTCGTACGACTGCCGGGTAGCCTTAAGGTTGAGCAGTATGGCATCAAATCGCTCATTTTTTTGCCGGATGATCTCGGCTATGTACGTCTCCCGGTCAAATCCGTTCAGTTGTAATTCGGCAATGTTGTCGGGGTGGTACAGGTAATTCTCGAAGTCGTAATAGCGCAGAATGTGATGATGAGGATACTCCCTTTCGAGACGCTCGATTTCGGTATCGGATAGAAAGTCACGGTCACGGAGCGAGTAATAACGGTTGTCGTTTTTCACTTGCAGAAACAGGGAACGAGCGTCTTTCATGCCCACAAAGAGCGTATCTGGCAGGGCGAGCAGGTTATAGAATTCATCGTTTTGATTTTCACAGAGGACCAGCTTTTTACCGCGCATGATCTTGAACAGCATCTCTTTCGGTACGGCAATATCATAGACATCCAACTGTTCGTTGGGCTGCGGAAACAGCGTCTGATGCTGATCGAAATCCAGATCGTCAAAGTCGATGATAACGCCCTGTGGGTACTGCCGGGCATAGTCGATGAAACCCAGCGAATGCGAGGCTGTCCAAAGCTGACAATTCTCCGGCAGCCAGTTTTCGGTTATTTCTTTGAGCAGGTTAAACTGCAACTGCGTATTGAGATGCAGATCGAGTTCATCGAAGAAATATACGGTGTCGGTGTACTGACCGCTACGGGTAAAGAGATTAAAAATGATGTTGAATACCTCTTTCTCTCCCGCGCTCAAATCATCATAGCCAATTTCAGAGCTTCCTTTTCTGAAAGTCAGCTTCGCGGGCTTTCCATCGCCGGGTGGTATAATTTCAAGGAAGCTGATTCGGGTTGCAGATTCACCTCCGAACACTCTTGACAAAGCTTCATTTATAGGTTGAATGTATCGGGTCTGAATTTCTCCCGAAGAAAAATTCTCTCGAAAGATAGCGGTCACTATCTGTCTCGTAACGAAGCCAATATCATCGCCAAACCGTTCGTCCCTCTCCGCAAATGAACCAGGGCGATTATCATCCCACTTTATGTCACCTGAGAATGGTTTGATCTCTGAAAGGCTAGCTATGTGTCTGAAACTTGTTCGACCGTAATAGAGTGGAATAAACGTTTCACCGGTACTTTGGCCCGTAAAAGAATTGTACCGCATATCATCTAAGTCGCTTCCGTCCTCATATCTGGCGGGTAACGTCGCGGTAATTTTCACATCTGTGTCGCCCTGAGCGGAGAATTTTCTAAATTTAGCTTTTAGCTTCTGGCTGAGATTTGAATAATCGTTTCGTATCTGAAGTTGCAAATTGGCACTTATTTGCCCTTTGTGACGTGGCTGATACAACTTATTAGTGTATTCAAACGCATCGAATACCGACGATTTGCCGGAGCCGTTGGAGCCGATCAATAGCGCCAGTCGGGTATCAGCGGGGATACCGTCGATGGTGAGGTCAGTGAAGCGTTTGAAGTTTTTAAGTTCGACTTTCGTGATGCGCATACCGCAAAGTTGCGAAATTCCTGAGCTACTTAAGCCCGTAGCTTGCCCTGCAACACCGGGCGCGGGTCTTTGGCGTGGCCGATAATGGACAGACTGTTTTCAAACCTGATGCTCACGCCGTCGTCAGTAAAGCGGCAGGTGACGGTTTCGTAATGGGCCGTTTCAATAAATCGCCAGGTCATCAGAAAAGTGTTGGCATCGGACCAGGTGCCGGTACCCGCTACGCGTACGGTAGTTTCATTGGGGACGGGCGTGTTTACCAGTTTCAGCGGCAGGACCGAAACGGTAGTTTCGCCCTCGCGCCAGCGGTTCAGACCGCACAAAACCCGGTGGTCGCCCCGGTCGTCGTGGAAGTTAAATAGACAGCCATCCTTGCCAAATGTCAGTGATGCGGTGTCGATGTTCAGCGAGTTGGGCTCGATACCAAACGATTTACCGCTGATTTTCTGCATCGTCGGCGTAGCCGTATTGTTCACCGGCAGCGGCAGGGCGAGGCTCTTCAGCTTTTGGGTCATTGGTTCCGGCAGGGACGTGGCAGCGGACGTACCGGCAGATTGCAGGGCAGGTAGAATGTGTTCCCAAACGGCGTTCAGCACGGCGGGCATATCAGCGGTTTCGGACGTGATGGCGATAACGGCGTCTTTGTCGGGCATCACAATGCAGTACTGCCCAAAGGCTCCGTCGCCCCGGTAGGCGTCATGCCGGCACCGCCAGAACTGGTAGCCATAGCCCTGTAGCCAGTCGCTGGAGTCCCGGCTCTTATCACCCGCCGGTTGCATAATGTGGCTTTGGGTAGCGTCGGCTACCCAGGATTCGGGTAAAAGCTGTTTGCCCTTCCAGGCCCCTTTCTGCAAATACAACTGTCCAAATTTGGCGATGTCTTCGGTCCGCACCCGCAGGCCCCAGCCGCCCGTGTTCACGCCGACCGGGTCAACTTCCCAATCGGCTCCGGCAATGCCCAGCGGCCCAAACAGGCGGGGCTTCATGTAGTTCAGCACGGTCTGACCGGTCAGCTTCTGCACAATGTTCGAGAGCATGTACGTGGCCCCGCTGTTGTAAACGAAGTGCGTACCGGGCTGATGGTCAACGGGATGGGCCAGAAAAACCTTCGGCCAGTTGGTATTTCCATTGGCCCGCATCGCTCCGGTTGGTTCCTTGTCGTGGCCAGTGCTCATGGTCAGTAAGTCCTGCACCCGCATAGCCGCCAGGTTGTCGCTGACGGTAGCGGGGAGGTCGTTGGGAAAGAACGAAACGACTTTATCATCGACGCTCAGTTTACCCTCCGCCACGGCCATACCTACGGCGGTGGACGTAAAGCTTTTGCTGAGCGAATACAGCGTATGTTTCAGATCAGGCGCGTAGGGTGCCCACCAGCCCTCGGCCACGACGTTGCCGTGCCGCACCACCATCAGGCTATGCACGTTCAACTTTTGGGTTTCGACGGTAGTCAGGAAATCCAGAATGCCACCGGGATTCACCCCCTGCAAACCGGGCTGCGAACGCGGCAAGCCTCCAGACCGCCATGGTTGGTACTGGGCCAGCGCATCGGTAGCCATGCTCAGGCTTACGGCACCGAGGCCGAGTTGTTTCAGGAAAAGACGGCGGTTTGTCATTGGATATGGTTGTGTGTTTCTGCCATTCTGATGCCTGTCATGCTGAGGAACGAAGCATGACAAACCTCTACCCCAGAATCTTCATCGCTACCGGGTCCCAGCCAACGACTTTTTTCTGGAAGTAACTTTGGTTACCACACTGCGTGGGCCCACAGGCGCGAAGACCAAAGGTGGCATCTTCGATGTTCGGTTTGTTATCCCGCACCGATGCGAAGAAGTTGACGAAGTGTTCGTACCGGTCGCCCTTGTAGTCTTTTGGTACGGTATATTTGAACTCCTTGGGGCCCTCCATCTGCGAAGTTGCCGGGTACAGCTTGTTGTATTCGGCGAGGTATAGTTCTTTCTGGTCTTTCGGGAAGTTATCAATCGACAGGCCAGGTGCTTTCGGAAATTTGTTCTGGCGCATGGTCAGACTATCCCAACCCAATGACAGATCGCCCTCGGTACCAACAATACGCACGAGGTAGCCTCCTCCCCCACCGTCCACGAAATTGGCGCGGGTGGTCAGGTTAAACTCCGGATGTTCGGCAGTTTTGGGGTAATCGTAAATGCTCAGTTGAATATCCGGTACGTCGCGGCCATCGTTCCAGTAGCGGATACCCCCAGTCGAATACGCCCGATTTGGCCCCTTAGAGCCAGTAATGGTATGCAGCGTGGTCAGCAAATGCACGTACAAATCACCCGCAATGCCAGTGCCGTAGTCCTGATAGTTGCGCCACCGAAAAAAACGGAGCGGGTCCCAGGCGCGTTTGGGGGCCGTACCAAGATACGTATCCCAGTCAACGGTCTGGAGCGAGGCATCGGGCGGAACCGAGTACTGCCAGGCACCCATCGCACTATGGCGGTCGTACTGCGCTTCGGCAAAGACGATCTCACCAATGCTGCCTGCGTTGAGCAGTTCTTTGGCTTTGGACACGATGATGGACGACGCAAACTGGCTGCCCACCTGAAAGACCTTGCCCGTTTCTTTTGCCACCTTAATCAGCTTATGGCCGTCCTCTACTTTCTGCACCATCGGCTTTTCGCAGTAAACGTGCTTGCCTTTGCGCAGAGCGTCGGAACTGATCTTCTCGTGCCAGTGGTCGGTCGTAGCGTTGATGATAACGTCGATGTCGGAACGGTCAATAATTTCGTGGTAGTCGCGGGTGGTGGCGGTAGACTCGCCCCAGAGTTCTTTGGCCCGGCGCAGTCGCCCGTCATACAGATCGCAGGCGGCCACCATCTCCACCCCATCGACCATCAGGGCCGTTTGCGTATCGCCGATGCCCATACCACCCGTGCCAATGAGCGCGAGCCGGACCTTGCTATTTGCCGACGTACTGGCGTGGCTTTTTACTAAGTTCAGATACTGCGGACTTCCCGCGCCCGCCTGGGTTTGGGTTAGTACGGTTGGGGCGGTAGCGGCTGCGGCACCGAGGGTCTTGAGAAAGCTACGCCGGGAGTTTCCGGCGGCTGGATTTTGGTTGTTCTCCATACTGAGGTAAAGAATGCGGTTGGACTGAGTTACTGAGCAACCCCTAAAGTACGCGATTTTAGCCTAATCTGCGCTACGAACTCTATTGCCAACTTCGTAGCTTTGGCATTTATTGGCCCCGTACAATATGCCCGGTACTCCAGCTTTTGGCAACCCCGAACTACTGCTCGAACT
>Ga0123337_10001310_pt1 | contig 32731 bp, 24 predicted proteins | sample frozenSSSSmetaG_FD_89792 | JGI IMG/M metagenome (GOLD analysis project Ga0123337, IMG submission 89792) | Glacier valley bacterial and archeal communities from Borup Fiord, Nunavut, Canada, to study Microbial Dark Matter (Phase II) -... | ecosystem: Environmental > Aquatic > Freshwater > Ice >...
AGGTCTTTGGTTTAATTATCTCCATCCGCCTCCTAAGGCGCGATACATATTCACTTTGGCATTCATTTGCTGCATTTTAGTTTCAACAAGTTCGAATTTTGATACCAAAGCATCCCGCTGGGTTAAAAGTACCTCCATATAGTCAGCCCTGGCTGACTTGAAAAGTACTATGGAAATGTCAATTGACGCCGTAAGCGCCTCTACCTGCTTGGCTTTTAAATCATAGTTTTTTTTCAGGTTGCTGATATTGGAGAGTTGATTGGCTACTTCAATATAGGCATTCAGTATGGTGCGTTCATAATTGTAAACCGCCTGTACCTGTCTGGAATTCGCCGAAGCAAAATTTGCTTTTAACCCATTTCTGTTAATCAAAGGTGCCACCAATTCTCCAGCAAGAGAGAATATCAGAGATTCAGGAGATTTCATAAAATATTGTGGATTAAACGCTTGATAACCGACCCCTGCACGTATGGTTAAAGAAGGATAAAACTCAGCTTTTGCCACCTTCACATCAATTTTAGCTGCTGCTAATGCTTGTTCGGCCTGTTTGATGTCCGGACGATTGTCTAAAAGCTGGAAGGGGATACCTGCTCGAATAGTATCAATAGCTAAATCAATAAACGTTTGAGAACTTCTGCTGACGGGCTGTGGAAATCTGCCGACAAGAAAGTTGATTCTATTCTCCGTTTCCGTAATTTGCTGCATCAGGTAATACTGATGACTCTGGTTTTTGAGCACCTCAGCTTCAAATTTACGCACAGCCAGTTCTGTGACCTTAGCGGCATTCTTTTCAAGTCTCACAATTTCCAAGGCGTTTTGCTGGATTTCGATGTTCTTTTTAAGAATATCCAATTCATTATCCAATGCCATCAGTTCGTAATAAGCACTGGAGATTTCAGCAATCAGATTGGTGACCATGAAATTTTTTCCCTCAACACTGGACAAATACCTATGGATAGCTGATTTTTTTGCATTGCGCAGCTTTTTCCATATATCGACTTCCCATGAGGCATTGGCGCCCAGTATGTAATTGGGTAAAATATCAGGAACCTTTTTGCCTGGCAAAATCTCTGTGCTGGCATCGCTGGCTCCCTGGCTAGTATATCTGCCTACTTTTTCCATTCCCGCCCCCGTTCCAACACCGATAAAGGGCAAATAAGCTCCTTTTCTTGCTCTTACTTCATTTTTGGCGATATTGATTTCCTGTAAAATGATATTCAGTTCCTGATTGTTTTTCAGTGCTGAATCAATCAGCGCATTTAAATATGGATCGGTAAAAAACTGTTTCCATTTAATCTGCGCGATATTGTTCGTGTCACTTGAGTTGTTATAGGCTGCCGGAACCGTTCTGTTCTCGGTTCTATGCACCAGGGATGGCATATTGCAGGCGTTGTATATCAGGATAAATACAGTAATCCCAACATAGGTGATAATTTTTTTATTGCTCATTGTCTTCATGGTCTTTTGTAGTTGGAAAATTGTCTATGGCATGAACAAATTCTTCAGTTAATGATTTGTCATCTTCATTTTTTATGAGTTTTCGGCCTTCAGCCATTGAACCAAAAATATAATATAATCCGGGAACGATAATGACACCGAAAACAGTTCCGAATAACATACCTCCGAGGGCAGATGCACCAATGGTACGGTTACCTATGGCACCGGCTCCGTGCGCCATCACTAAGGGTATTAATCCTGCGATAAAGGCGAACGATGTCATTAAAATTGGGCGGAAACGCACTTTGGCACCTTCGATGGCAGCTTCAAGCACTGTGGCACCCTGACGGTGTTTCTGTACGGCAAATTCCACAATCAATACCGCGTTTTTGCCCAGCAATCCCACCAGCATTACCAATCCCACCTGCGCATAAATATCGTTGGCAAGTCCTAATCCCTTAATGAATAAAAATGAGCCAAACACCCCTGCAGGCAGAGAAAATACGACCGACAACGGTATGATGAAACTTTCGTATTGGGCTGCCAAAACAAAATAAACAAATATCAATACGATAATGAAGATATAAATGGCTTCATTTCCACGTCTGGTTTCATCATAAGAAAGTGCTGCCCAGTCGATGTCAAAACCGTGAGGCAATGTTTTTGCAGCCACTTCCTGAACAGCCTTGATGGCCTCTCCGCTGCTATACCCTTTTGAAGGTCCGCCTCTGATAGCTGCCGTATTATACATGTTATACCTATTGATTTCATTGGCACCCTGTGTTTTTTTAATTTTCATGAAAGCTGAAAATGGCACCATTTCACCGCTGTTACTTTTTACGTACAGATTCATCACATCTGTAGGCAGTCTTCTGTATTCAGGTGCCGCCTGAACAAACACCTTGAAAAAGCGCTGATATTTGATGAAACCCAATTCGTAAGTACTTCCTACAAAAATAGAAAGTGTATTCATGGCGTTGCCTATTGATACGCCTTTTTGCATTGCCGACTGGTTGTCAATTTCAATCTCATATTGCGGATAGTTGGCACTGAAAAAGGTGAATAAACCGGTCAATTCTTTCCTTTTCTTAAGTTCACCCATAAAGTCATTGGTAACTTTTTCAAGTTGTTTGTAATCACCGCCATTGGTTTTATCCAATAACTGCAGTGCAAAACCACCCGCAGCTCCAAATCCCGGCACAGCGGGAGGGTCAAAAAACTCAATGGTGGCCCCGGGAATAGCCTTGGCTTTTTCTTCCAGCTCAAGAATGATTTCACTCACCGTATGTTTTCTGTCCGACCATGGTTTCAGGTTAATCAGGCAGGTACCTGCATTGGAACCTCTACCTTCTGTTAAGACTTCGTAACCTGCTATGGAGGAAACAGATTTTACACCTTCGGTTTTCTGAATAATGTCTACCAGTTTGTTCGATAAATCATTTGTTCTTTCTAATGTCGAGCCCGGCGGTGTTTGAATAATGGCGTATAACATACCCTGGTCTTCACTTGGAATAAAACCCGAAGGCAAATTGTTGCTGATGCCAAAGATGCCTAGTGCGAATACAATAAATAAACCCACGGTGATTAGTTTTCTATGAGCAATTTTTCTCAAGAGCCAAACGTATTTTCCTGTGAGCTTTTCAAATCCTCGGTTAAAACTGTCGAGAAATCTGTTCATCCATGTTTTTTTCTTTGGTTTTCCATGGTTGTTTTTCAAAATGATGGCGCAAAGAACAGGTGTCACAGTCAGTGCCACAATACCGGAAAGTACAATGGAAGATGCCATGGTGATAGAGAACTGTCGATAAAATGTACCTACGGGACCGGTCATAAATGCCACCGGAACAAATACCGATACCATCAGTAAGGTAATGGCGATAACAGCGCCGCTAATCTCCCCAATTACTTTTCTCACCGCATGATAAGGTGACAGATGTTCCTCTTCCATTTTAGCGTGTACCGCCTCTACTACCACAATGGCGTCATCCACCACAATACCGATAGCCAATACCAGCGCAAATAAGGTCACCATATTGATGGTAAGTCCGAAAACCTGGATAAAAAAGAAGGCGCCAATCAATGATATGGGAACAGCCAGTGTCGGGATGAGTGTGGAACGCCAGTCGCCGAGGAAAATAAAGACAACCAGTGCCACCAATATAAACGCATCTCTTAAGGTATGAATCACATTTTCAATGGACGCGTCAAGGAAATTGGAAACGTCATAACTGATTTCATAATCCATTCCGGGCGGGAATGTTTTTTTCAAATCTTCCAGTTTTAATTTTACTTTTTCTATCACCTCACTGGCATTACTGCCATAAGTCTGTTTAATTACTAACGCTGCCGAAGGGTGTCCGTTCATACTGGAATAAATATCGTAATATTCACTGCCTAAAGCGACCGTGGCCACATCTTTTAAACGCAGCATTTCACCATTCGGATTTGATTTGATAATCACATTCTCATATTGTTTCGGGTCGTTGAAACGGTCGGTATAGGTCAACACATATTCCAATGCTTCCGCTTGTTTACTGTCTCCCCTTCCTATACGGCCCGGTTTGCCAATAATACTTTGGTCGCTGAGTGCCTCCATGACTTCGTCGGGTGATACCTTGTAAGCCCGCATACGATCGGGGTTTAACCAGATACGCATCGCATATTGACGACTGCCCAATATCCTTACTTGTCCTATACCGTTAATACGCTGCAGTTCAGGTACCATATTAACACCTGCATAATTGAACAGGAATTTCATGTTGGCATTTTTGTCCTTACTGTAAAGATTCACATACATCAGCATGCTGGGAATCACAGGTGTGATGACTACACCTTCGCGTTGCACCAATATAGGCAACCTGTTTGTTACTTGTTGCACGCGATTAGACACTTGCACCAAGGCCTGGTTAATATCTGTTCCGGGGTTAAATACCACTTGAATATTGGCCTCTCCGGCACTTGTGGCATCAGAGGTCATATACCGCATGCCCCAGGCGCCGTTAATGGATTGTTCCAAAGGAATAATGACCGATTCGGCAAGTGATTTCGCACTGGCTCCAGGGTAAGATGCACTCACCATCACCACTGGAGGTGCTACCTCAGGGAATTGTGATGTAGGCAGTGTTTTAATTGCCAGTGTACCGATAAACAGAATCACCAGCGATATGACGATGGCAAGCACCGGTCTTTGAATAAATTTACTAAACATGTTTTTCTTTTTAAATCTTGCGTTTACTCAACATATACCTTTAATTTAGAGAGTGCTGTTTGCGGGTCCTCGTACTCATAAGTTATCTTGTCATTGTCCTTCACTTTGCGAATGCCCTCAAGAAGTATTCTTTCATTTTCATTCAAGCCATCCTTGAGGATATATAAATCAGGAATTTCTGAGGCAATGGTAATTTCTCTCGAATGAACAATGTTTTGTTTATCAACAACAAAAACGTATTTCTTTTCCAGCACTTCGTAAGTGGCTTTTTGAGGAATGATCATCGCGTTTTTGATGGGAATGCTCATTTGAATATTGCCTGTTTCACCGTGTCTCAGGAGGGAATTCGGATTAGGGAAGGTAGCCCTGAAAGCGATATTTCCGGTTTCATTGTTAAAGTCGGCTTCTATGGCTTTCACCACGCCTGTGTATCCAAACATTTCGTTATTGGCCATCAGCAGGCTCACTTTTACCAGGTTTTCCTTTGTTGTATTGCCTTTATAGTTTAAGTATTCCGCTTCCGGAACATTAAAATAGACCCACATTTCGCTGTTGTCAGAAAGTGTAGTCATTAAATCTCCTTCGTTTACAAGGCTTCCCAACCGGACATAAAATTTATCCATAATACCGTCAAATGGGGCCCTTATTTCTGTAAATCCAAGGTGAACCTGAGCTAGGGAAACTTCAGCTTTAGCCTTGTCTAATTTGGCTTTGGCTAATGCCAGTTCATTTGGAGATACAATGTTTTTTTCTGATAACTGTTTGGTGTTTTGATATTCAATCTCGGCAAAATTGGCTTCTGCTTGTGCTTTTTGTAATTCTGCATTGTAGATAAGGGGCATGATTTGAAACATGAGTTGTCCTTTTTTTACATACTGCCCTTCGTCTACATAAATTTTTTCCAGATAACCTTTTTCCAGAGCTCTGAGCTCAATGTGTTGTATGGAATGGATCTGACATACGTAATCTCTGACAATCATCGTATCTTTTTTTAATGGACTGGTCACCAGAAATTTGGTTTCTTCTTCTTTTTCTTCTGTTTTTAACCCACAGCCTGTGTTGCATAATAGGGCACACAAACTCATGAACATGAGGATTCTAATCATAATAATTTTTTTTGCTTTTTAAATGTTGAGGTTGGACAGTTTTTTTTAAGCGTTAAGTGTTATCCGGCACTTATGTTTGTTTTTTGTAGCTTAAAGCTGATGAATTGTGGGGAATAAAAATACAGCAAACTTAAGTCTGCCCATTTCCCCGAGAAGATTTTGGATCAAATCCGGAATACCTGGTAAGTGAGATACCGGGGTGATGAGACATAAGAAAAGGACTTGTAAGCATGTGCTTTTAACGGGTCCTTGAGATTGCCCGAAAATAAAGCGTTAAAGTATTGTGAAAGAAGGGAAGGTTTTGATTTGAATTTATCATCATCATCATTTTCTTCGCAGATTTCAACTACGGCGTAATTGTCGTTTTTGACATTTTCTGAAATTTCAAATTGCCTTTTTCTTTTGGTTAGAGTTGAGACATGCGATTTGTGGCTGTGGGTACTTTTGGACTGATAAGAAGAAATAATCCCAATATTAATATACAGAATTCTCAGCATAAATGCTGTGCAAATGAATATTGCCGTATGTATTTTGAGATTCCTCATCAAGCGATTAAAAAGGTTGTCTGCAAATATAATGCCTAATTTAAAATGAATAGTGTTTTTTTACTTTTTAGGTCCTGAAAGTTAGTTTTTGTGAATTTGTAGGATGAGAGCTTAATTTTAACAGATGTTTGTTGTATTCTCCAATTAAGAATAGTTTCATTTTTGTTATGTTATATTTGATTTTAGTGAATGAAGTGTGACTATTCTTGCCGAGTTTTGCATTGAATTTAAAACAGAGTCAATATGGATACAAAATTAGAAAAGCGCAAACTTGGAAACGCCGGACTAGAGGTTTCTGCGCTCGGACTGGGCTGTATGGGAATGAGTTTTGCTTATGGTGAAACACCCGATAAAAATGAAATGATTGCTTTGTTACGCCAGGCTGTAGAGCGTGGGGTCACCTTCTTTGATACGGCAGAGGTGTATGGTCCCTTTGTGAATGAAGAATTATTGGGAGAAGCACTTTCTCCTTTTAAAGGACAAGTGGTGATAGCCACAAAATTTGGATTTAAACTGGACCCCGAGGGTGGTCCAAGGTCGATAGGAGTGGATAGCCGCCCCGAACATATTAAGCAGGTAGCGGAAGCATCGCTCAAACGACTGAAAGTAGATGTTATTGACTTGTTTTATCAGCACAGAGTCGACCCGGATGTGCCTATTGAGGACGTAGCCGGTGCGGTAAAGGATTTAATCGCGGAAGGTAAAGTGAAATATTTTGGCCTATCAGAAGCCGGTGCGAATACGATTAGGAGAGCACATGCTGTTCAACCTGTGACTGCGCTTCAGAGTGAATACTCATTGTGGTACAGACAACCCGAGTTTGAAATTATGCCATTAATGGAAGAGTTGGGCATTGGTTTTGTGCCCTACAGTCCGCTTGGCAGAGGGTTTTTAACCGGCAAAATAGATGCGCAGACAGCATTCAGTCCTACGGATTTCAGACATACACTGCCTCGTTTTACAGCAGAAGCGCTTAAGTCTAATCAATCTTTAATTGAGTTATTAGGCCGTATTGCAGCCCAGAAAAATGGTAGTCCTGCTCAAATTGCACTGGCCTGGCTCTTAAGGCAAAAACCGTGGATTGTTCCTATTCCGGGTACGACGAAATTAAGTCGTCTTGAAGAGAATATGGGCGCAATACATGTTTTATTGAGCACTGCTGAGATGAGTGATATCAACTCTGAACTGGAAAATATAAAAGTAACAGGAGACCGTTATACTGTAGAAATGGAAAAAAGAACGGGACTTTAAATCGTATAAAAATAAAAGAAAATGGAAATAAAAAATGTAAAAGCATTTGGCACCGAAGCTGCTGATTTGGATTTAAAACCCATGCAGATTCAACGCAGAGGAGTGATGCCAAAAGATGTAGAAATTGATATTCTGTATTGTGGTGTATGTCATTCAGATCTGCACACGGCCAGAAATGATTGGGGCGGAACTATTTATCCCGCAGTTCCTGGCCATGAAATAGTAGGTCGCGTCAGTCAGGTGGGAACTGAAGTGACCAAGTTTAAGGTGGGTGATTTAGCGGGTGTCGGCTGCCTTGTTGATTCTTGCAGAACTTGTAAGAGCTGTCAGCAGGATTTGGAACAATATTGCCTGACCGGTTCTACCGGAACCTATAATGGACAAGATAAATATTTAGGAACCCGCACTTTTGGCGGTTATTCCGAAAAAGTGGTAGTGGATGAACATTTTGTTTTACACATACCCGAAAATCTTGATCTGAAGGCTGTTGCTCCGCTGCTTTGCGCGGGTATCACTACCTGGTCGCCTCTACGTCATTGGAAGGTAGGCAAGGGAAGTAAAATAGCTGTAGTAGGTCTTGGTGGTTTAGGGCATATGGCCATCAAACTGGCAAAAGGTCTTGGCGCAGAAGTGACACTTTTTTCGCGATCTGTCGACAAAATACAGGATGCATTGGATTTAGGTGCAGACGCTGTTGTGATTTCAACTGATGAAAACCAAATGACTGCGGCCAAGGGGAAATTTGAACTCATCATCGATACTGTGCCTTATGTCCATGATATTAATCCATATGTCGGTACCTTAAGTGTCAGCGGGACATTGGTCTTAGTGGGTTATTTGGGACCTTTGGAGCCATTTTTAAATACTGTACCAATGATTTTGGGTAGAAAATCTGTGGCTGGTTCGGTGATAGGTGGCATTGCAGAAACACAGGAAATGCTGGACTTCTGTAGTCAACATCAGATTGTTTCTGAAATAGAAATGATTAAGATGCAGGACATCAATCTCGCCTATGAAAGGATGTTAAAAAGTGATGTCAGGTATCGGTTTGTTATTGATATGGCTTCATTAAAACAGTAAGGTAAAAAGCGGATAAAATCATCTTCCTAAGGTTTTTGTATCTTCGGTGTAGGAATATTCAAAACTTAGCCGAAGTGTTGCAAGGACTACCATCTTGTTTTATGTTTATGCGATTAAATCCGGACATAAATTTCTCTTTGATGTTTAAATTTGTATCTTAAAAATACTTAAATTTGCAAGGTGAAGGTTTTATCCATCTGCATGATATGGCTGGTTTTAGGGCTGTCATTGGTTCCTTGTTGTGAAACAGTGGGGCAGGTGATGGATGAAACGGCCATTCAGAATCTTGAGGATTGTTGCCGCACAAAAACCTGCGAAGGTGGTAAAAATGAATCTCAGGATGCTGATTCTGAAAAAAACACCTGTGCAGCCTGTTCTCCTTTCTTTGCTTGTGGCTCCTGTGCTGGTTTTGTCTTTCAGAACATACATTTTAATTTCTCTAACTTACATGTAGTTTCTCAAACAGATTATTGTGCATACGATGTACAGTTTGATTCGGAATATTTTAATACCATGTGGCAACCGCCCAAAATAAGTTGATGAACAATCGCGACAATTAACTATTGATTCACAAAACTTATTTAAAAAAATATTCAAACAAAATGAAAAAAAATATCATCATGAATGCAAGCAAATTGCTTGTATGTATTACCATAGCCTTTATTTCTAATACAATTCAGGCACAAACAAAAGATAGCACAAAAGCAAAAACAAGCACTGTTACTTTTACAGCCACAGAGATGGGTTGTGGAACGGACCGCAAAATGGTAGAAACCGCACTTTACAGGAAAAAAGGAGTCAAAAGTGTGAAGGTGGAAGGCGAAACAATTACCATTGTATATGATCCGGCTAAAGTTAAATCTGAGGAGCTGAAAACAGTCATTGAAAATACTGGCTCATGTGAAGACCCGAATGCCAAAGTGCATAAGGTCAAGATTAAAACCAATTGATTTAATCGACATGTTTTATGAGATTTGTAATAGCAATGATGTTGCTATTTCCGTGCATCGTATGGTCTCAAATACGGGTGAATGGGAAAGTAACAGATAAAAACAAACAAGCTGTCGTCGGAGCTTCTGTTTTGTTCTTGAAGACTCAAGCAGGTACGCGCAGCGATACTTTTGGTCACTTTAGCCTCAATTCAAATGATAGTGGTGACTTGCACATTGTCGTCAGTCATGAGAACTATCAGACAGATACGGTAGATATTACCGGTAGGACGGAAATAACTATCAGTCTGGAACCTTTGCAATCTATGACCGGTGTAAGTATTAAAGCAGAAGGTCAACGCAGTGCATTTGTTGGACTGCAAACAATGAAAACAGAAGTCATCACGGCAGGGGAGTTAAAAAAGGCTGCCTGCTGCGACCTTGCAGGTTGTTTTGAGACGCAAGGAACGGTTCAGCCGGTTACTACCAATATCATCTCAAACTCCAAGGAGTTAAGAATATTGGGGCTTTCAGGGGTGTATAATCAGGTTTTAATCGATGGAATGCCACTGATACAGGGTTTGACTTATACCTATGGCATCAGCAGTTTTCCAGGCACTTTGGTTGATAATATTTATGTCGCTAAAGGCACAACATCTGTCTTACAGGGGTTTGAAAGTATGGTGGGTCAGATTAATGTCATACCTAAAAGTCCCGGCAAAGGTGATAAATTATTGTTAAATGCCTATATCAATAGTTTTGGAGAGAACCATTACAATGTCAATTATTATTTTGGCAAGGGCAAATGGAATAATCTGGTATCTGCACACACAGTTCAGCCGGCCCAAAAATGGGACAGAGACCATGATGGGTTTTTAGATTTGCCAAAATTGACAAGGTATATGCTGTATGATAAAATCAAATATGGAGATGACAATAAAAAAGGTCTCAATAGTGTGATTGGTGTGCGTTATGTGTGGGAACAGCGCGAAGGTGGGCAAGTGGATTTTAATCCGGGAACTGATTTAGGCAGTACAAAAGTTTATGGTCAAAAAATCAATTACCATCAAGCTGAAATGTATACAAAAACGGCTTACCGTATCAGGAGCAATAAAAAAGTGACCTTGTTCGCTTCCGGTCTGATGCAAAAGCAGGAGTCGTGGATAGGCACGGTGAAATACAACGCTAAACAGGAAAATGCTTATGCCAATCTGCAATATGAACTGGACTGGAGAGAAAAACATGGATTAAAAGCGGGTATCAGTTACAGATATATGAATCTGGATGAATCCATTGCTTTTTCTGATACCACGCTGAAGAGAACATATCATGGCAATTATCTGAAACATGAAAATATTCCCGGATTGTTTGCTGAAAATACCTTCAGTTGGAAAGGTGATATCATTACGCTGATAACGGGCGTAAGAGCCGATTACCATAACAAGTTTGGATGGCAGGTGACACCAAGGGCCATGCTGAAATATGACGTGACAGAGAAGGCTATTATCAGGGCATCTGCCGGCACAGGCTGGAGAACTGTCAATTTGTTTTCGGAGAATATCGGTTTATTGGTAAGCTCCAGAGATATCGTGATGAAAGAAATGCTTAATCCCGAAAAGGCTTTTAATTGGGGTATTAATATGCTGCAGAAATATAGTCGCAAAAACTTAGAGGGGTATTTCACAATTGACTTTTACCAGACACGTTTTCAGAACCAGTTTTTTCCGGATTATGATACAGATCCAAGCAAGGCTTATATCAGTAATTTTACCGGTAAGTCTGTCTCTAACGGTTTTCAGACGGATATCAATGCCAAATACCTGAAACTTATAGAAGCAAAACTTGCTTATAATTTCCTTGACGTGTATCGCATGGTGAATGGCAGCAAATTTCAATTGCCGTTTAATTCCAAACATAAATTATTGTTGTCTATATCCTATACCCCTAAATGCAAAAAATGGAGACTGGATGTCAATGCACATTGGTTTGGAAAACAACGATTGCCCGACACGGAACACAACCCTGAGGCATTTCGACAGCCTAAGACCTCTAAACCTTATACGACCTTTAATCTGCAGCTGAGCAAAAGCTGGAAAAAAATAGACATATACGGGGGTTGCGAAAATCTTTTTGATTTCAGGCAGTTAAAGCCCATCGTCAGTTGGCAAAATCCTTTTAGTCCGTATTTTGATACGTCGTTTAACTGGGGGCCTACCAGAGGAAGAGAAATATATGTCGGTATCCGATACAAACCATTTAAAGAAAAATAATCATTTTCGGTGCAGGTGTCTGTCAGAATGAAAAGCAACTTAACATGAGTTTGTTTATTAGTTTAATAGTTCATAACTTTGTGAACTATTAAACCAATAATGGATAAAACAATTTACAGTATGCATGCAGAAATCTTTAAGGCTTTGGCGCACCCTTTGAGAATTGAGGTGATAGATCAGCTGCAAAAAGGTGAACTTTGTTTTAGTGATTTGCTTGAAGTCACCGGTGGTTTAAAATCTAATTTACGTCAACATCTTTCGATGATGGTGAATTGCGGCATTTTGAAAGTCAGAAAGGATAGCAGATGTAATTATTATCAATTGGCATCACCCAAGGTGACAGAAGCTTGCACTCTGATGCGGGAAGTATTGGTAGATAATCTTCAAAAGCAACAGGAATGGATGAAAACAGCATTTTAAATTCAATCATATGGATAAAAAAACACACTGGGAAAACATCTACCAGAGCAAAACACTGCAGGAAGTGAGCTGGTATCAGCCGACTCCGACAACCTCACTTGATTTTTTAAAACAATATAGGATGCCATTAGAAGCTAAAATTATTGATGTTGGGGGTGGAGACAGCCTGCTGGTAGATCATTTGCTAGACCTTGGATATACGGATGTAACGATTCTGGATATTTCAGCGTCTTCACTCGAGCGTGCCAAAAAGCGCCTGGGCGAAAGGGCTCAATTGGTGAAATGGATTATAGCTGATGCCTCGGATTTTCAACCAACCGAACAATATGATTTCTGGCACGACAGAGCTGCTTTTCATTTTCTGACGCAAGAAGATGAAATCAATCATTACATCGATTCAGTCCGGAAAGGTCTTGCAAAACAAGGTATTCTGGTACTCGGAACTTTTTCAGAGCAGGGTCCCACAACATGCAGTGGAATAGAGATTAAACAATATTCGCAGGAGTCGATGATAGATTTACTGAAAAGGTATTTCGAAAAAATAAAATGTGTCACAGTAAACCATGAAACACCATTCCATACAGTGCAAAATTTTGTATTTTGCCTTTTTAGGAAATTGGCTTCATAAGAATTGTAAAAATTCTGTCATATTTTTTGTCGTTCGTCATAAAAGCTTAATAAACAATGATTTCTACTGTATTTTTTTATATTTTCGCAACTAAAAATCACGAATTATTTATCACTTATTGACCTATGAGAAAATTGTTTACTCCACTTACAGCATTGCTTGTTTGCTTATCTACTAACAACATTCAGAGCCAGAATTTTACAGTCATTGACACACTGCCGGTGGGCGCGTATGGCACGGCCGACTGGGGTGATTTTGATGGTGATGGATGGAAGGATTTGGTATATATCACGCAGGCTCCACCAACTGCAATTTGTAAGGTATATCATAATATTGGCAATGTATTCACAGAAATTAAACAGTATTTGCCTTATCTCTACAATCCAGCGGCGAAATGGGCCGATCTCAACAATGATGGTTTTGATGATTTGGTGCTCAATGGGGCAGATAGTGCTTTGGTGAACAGGACATTTATTTACAAAAGTATGGGCGACGGCACTTTTGTTTTTATGCCTAACACTGTTTTTCCTTTATCTGCCGGAAGTGTTGATGTGGCAGATTACAACAATGACGGATTGAAGGATATTGCCGTGGCTGGGATGGATTCAGTCGGGAACAATTGCGCCTACATGTATAAAAACACCGGTGCGTTTAAATTTTCAAAAATTAATGTCTCCTTGTCAGGGATTCATTTTGGTGAATTAAAATGGGGAGATTATAACCGCGATCATCTGCCTGACCTGATTGTGAATGGTATTGGCAATATGGATTTCAGGGTGCGTATTTATAAAAATATGGGTGCGGATAGTTTTCAGTTGCAGCCATTCTACATGAAAGGCAGTGCAGGTACTGTAGATTGGGCCGATATGGATAAAGATGGCTGGCTGGATATATTGGTAACCGGATATGACAGTTCCTTTGGAAGTAACTTTACGCAAGTTCACCATAACAATCAGAATGGAACCTTCGCAGTGTTGCCGACCAATCTGCCTGCTTTTGGTGAGCCCAGTAGTGTGGCAATAGCCGATTTTGATTTAGATGTCCATTTGGATGTGTGTTTTATCGGGGGCTCTGATTTTCTTATTGAGAACTCCGCTATGGCCTTACAAAACAAATTTGACAGTTTCACTGTGCAACAGTTTTTTCGGGGTGATATTCAGAACGCAATCGTCGCTTCGTCTGATATAGATAATGATGGTGATGAGGACCTTTTATTCAGCAATTTTATTATAAGAAATGATGTAGATAAAGGCACCGGACTGGGAAATTTGCAGGGTAAAACAAATATCAGCTTGTATCCCAATCCTGCGAATGACAGGTTAATGATTCAATCCGATATGGAGTTTCAATCCATAGTGCTGTATGATGTTGCAGGAAATGAGATGAAGGCCGATGCAGGTTCTTCAAACCATGAATTGATGATGAATGATCTGGAGGCTGCGGTATATGTCGTGAAAATTCAATTCGCAGATGGCACCAGCAGTTTTAGAAAAATCATTGTGTCGCATTAGGCTTATGGATACAAACATGAAGATAGGCAAAGAAGATATTATCAAGCTGGAACTTGCACTCATTGAAGGTATTATGACCAGTGATATTACTTTTTTAAATCGGGTGCTTCACGATGACTTATTGTTTTTAGCTCCTAACGGGCAACTCATTACCAAAGCCATGGATATGGCATCACATCAATCAGGAGATATGGTTGTGGAACAACTGATTCCAAATATTGAAAATATCAGTGTCATGGATGATACTGCTGTCGTCGTTGTTGTATATGATACCAAAGGTATGATGTTAGGTCAGCCTATAGAAGGTCAATTCCGTTATATCAGAATATGGAAATACTTTCCAGATGGTTTACAAGTGATAGGTGGAAGTTGTTGTAAACTTTAAGTGTGAAGTTTTTTTGCTTTATTTTTTTTCTTTAATAACCTTCCTTCCACGGCAGACTTTACCCCATAGTTTTAAGACATAATAGATTTATGTATGATCGTGTACCACATGACAAACAAAATGGAATTTCATCTGCACACAATTAGCAGGGATGAGGACCATATGCCCGGAAAATATTCAAGCTGATTGCACATGACATGTATCAGGTATTCAGAAACTTCTGACTTGAACTTGCTTGTTAGTTTGTTTATTAGTCACATTATCAGTTAAATAGAGTTACGAATATTTTTTTATTAAGGCTGTGGCAATGCCTTGAAATTGCTGGGAATTTTATTTTTAGTGTTTTCCTTTATATATTTGCCCAAATTAACATTGAAGTGATACACGTGTGTTTCTTTTGCAATAGAAAATAAGCTCTGTTGTAATTTGATTAAGTCGTTGTAAATTAGTTTATTGTAATGATTTTAATCAGAATAGAGTCTTAATTACCACTATGAAACTGAAAATAAAGTCCCTGCTGAGCAAGCTTAACTTCAAACAGTCGATTCAGCTCACATGGTCCGTTTCTAAAAATCTCACTGTCATTACTTTATTTCTTCTCATCTTAGAAAATATTTTCTGGTTGGGTTCTATTTATATGTTAAAACGTCTGGTGGATGTTGTGGCTATGCCGGGATATGCAGAAAGACGGGAAGAATTGATACAGGCCATCATCATTTCAGGTGTCATTTCCATTGTTTATGCTTGCATCAGAAGTTTATCCGGTTATTGCAGTGAGCTTCAGGCAACTCAAGTGAATCATTTCGTCGACAAAAAAATACATGAACACACCCTGCAATTGGATTTTTCCTTTTATGAAAATCCTGAATATCTGGATATCTTAAAGCGGGCCAGGGAAGCCGGCGTCGACAAACCCTATGCCGTTGTCAGCAGTCTGTTTGATGTGGTTAAAAATACCATTACGATTACCTCTATTGGTTATATTTTGATTTCGATCGACTGGATGTTATTACCGCTGCTTGCTTTGTTTGTTCTGCCGATATTGATTGGAAGGATATTGTTTTCCAATCGCGGATATGTTATGTACATAAAAAATACAGGTTTGGAAAGGCAAGCTCATTATTTAAGTTCCTTATTAACTGCCGACTCTTTTGCGAAAGAGATCCGAACCTTTATGCTGGGAAATTACCTTTTGTCCAAATACATTAAAATCAAGGATAATTTAATCGGACAACAATTGTCGTTAAGTCGCAAACGCACCATCAATGAACTCCTGACTACAGGACTTGGCACCACTGCGTTTTTTGGCGTTACGGCTTATATCGTTTTTGGTACTTTGAGTGGCAAAACAAGCGTAGGTGATATTGCAGTCTTTCTGGTTGTTTTTCCTCAATCTTACAGCATCATGCAAGCATTGGTGGCCGCTATCACCAGGTTATACCAGAATAACATGTATGTCGCTCATATCTTTGAATTATTCAAACTAGAACCGGAGATAGAAAACAGGGTATCTACCGAAACCATGATTACAGGTGCTGAAAATGGCGGATTAGTGATGGAAAATGTTTCTTTTAAATACCCTCACAGTCAGGATACAGTCCTTGAAAATGTCTCTCTGCGTGTTCCGCCGGGCAAAATTATTGCGCTTGTGGGAATGAACGGTGCAGGGAAAACAACCCTGATAAAACTTCTGTGTAAATTATATGAACCAGACGCCGGTACTATCACTTTTGGCGCACATGATATCAAAACCTACAGTTCCTCTCAATACAGGCAGCAGATTAGTGTGGTTTTTCAGGATTTTGTGCGTTATAACCTCAGCGTCAGAGAAAATATATGGTTCGGCGATATCACAAAAGAATTATCACTTGAAGAGATAAAAAAAGCTGCAGAAAATTCCGGAGCCAATAGTTTTATAGAAAAATTCCCGGATACATATGATACTGTATTGGGTAGGTTATTTGACGATGGCCATGAAATCAGTATTGGTCAATGGCAAAAAATTGCTATTGCCAGAGCTTTTTACAGCGATTCTAGCCTGATTATTCTTGATGAGGCCACCAGCGCTCTGGATGCGATTGCCGAGACAGAATTATTTAACTCTTTCCGTTCCCGAATTGGCAAGAGGTCTGCATTAGTGATTAGTCATCGCCTGTCGACCATTCAACAGGCCGATTATATTTATGTCATGTCAGATAAACAGGTGATAGAGGCGGGAACACATGATGAACTTATCACACGCCAAGGAACATACGCATCACTCTATGAAAACAGCACGATATAAAACAAAAACGATCAAATCCCTTTATGAGCAATGAACAACAAATCATAATTGTATCCACTTGCACTGAAGATTGGGGAGGAAGCGAAGAGTTATGGGGGAGCTGTGTGCCTTTTCTGATGGAGATGGGATATAAGGTGACGATATGTAAGGAGAAAATTAATCGGGCACATCCTAAATTTGAAAAACTTCATGCGATGGGTGCTGTTTTACACCCTTTAAATCCCTTAAAAGAAGAACCGGCAACAAGTGCAGTAGAAAAAGAACTTGTCACTATCGTCAGACGTGTCAAGCCGTCTCTGGTTGTCATATCACAAGGCATAAATTTCGATGGCCTTGGTATAGCTTATATCTGCCTGAAGGAAAATACACCTTATGCCATGATTTCACAGAAGGCGGTTGAAACGTATTGGCCGTATTTTGCAGACAGGGTGGGCATGAGAAATGTGTACCTCAATGCAGAGATGGCTTATTTTGTCAGCAATCATAATCTTCGACTTACAGAAGAACAGTTTGGTATCCGATTAAGCAATGCCGAACTTGTATCCAATCCGGTCAAGGTTAAACGTGTGGTGAGGTCTTATCCTGAAACAGAAACCGGTTATCGACTTGCATGTATTGGTAGATTTCTGCTGATAGATAAAGGACAGGATATTTTGTTAAGGATTCTTGCGCAGGAAAAATGGAGGGCACGCCCATTAAAAGTGTCGTTTATTGGTTCCGGAACTGATAAGCGCGGCCTGATGGAAATGGCGCAGTTACTTGACCTGCAGCAAGTGGAGTTTTTAGATGAGCAGCAGGATATTGAAACCTTATGGGATAATTATCACGCATTGATCATGCCATCTCGTTTTGAAGGTACACCTTTGGTCTTACTGGAGGCGATGGCGCTGGGCCGAATAGCTATTGCCACATCGGCAGGTGGTAATGCGGAACTCATTACCGATGGGGTGGATGGTTTTGTAGGTCATGCCAATGAGGTGAACTTTGATGAGGTGATGGAAAGGGCGTGGACCGCTCGAGAACATTGGCATGAGATGGGAACTGCCGCCTGTGAAAAAATAAAGAACAGCGTGCCGGAATTGCCGGAGCGCAATCTGGCCATCTCACTGGATCATTTAATTAAACGCCCTTCAAAACTGGTGTCGGTGATTATCCCTACCTATAACCGATCTGCTATTCTTGAATCTGCCATTATCAGTGCGCTTCAACAAACTTATCCATCCATTCAGCTGATTGTGGCAGATGATGGTTCAATAGATGAAACGGATGCATTAATGGCAAAATATCCCCAGGTCACCTATTTAAAACTGCCTCATGGTGGACAGGCTCACGCGCGCAACGAAGGCCTGAGACACGCGAGAGGAAAATATATTGCAACCTTAGATTCTGATGATATCTGGGAGCCTGAATTTATCCAAAGGTGTATTGAAATGATCGATGCACATGATTTGGATTTTGTTTTTGCCAATTGGATGCAGGATATGGGCAAGGGAAAATTTGTAGACAGATTTACCATTTGTAAGGTATTGGAAGAAACACTGCTCGAACACCCTGAGAATACGATCATCCTGGACTATACACAACTTCGAAAGATATACCTTACAGGATGCCCTTCTCCATCTTCATCACTTTTGTTTAAAAGATCGTCTCTTCGTTCAAAATGGACTTCAGGCTTAAAGATTGCTGATGACTGGTGTCTTTTGATGGATATCATTTATTCCGGGCCATCCAAAGCAGGTTTTACCAGGGATGTGTTATGGCGTAAAAAAATGGACGGACAAAATATATATGACGGCCGTAATATGTATGATTTAATCAAAGATCTCTGGATTCATGATTTGGAACTCTTATATGCGAGGCAAAAAAAATATTTTAGCAAAGAGGAAAAAAAACGACTGAGACTTACTTTGTCTGAAAATTATCTGCAATATTCCTATTATCAGTTGCGCCATAATAAAAAATACGGACTTGGCCTTAAATATACGTTTTTAGCACTTTTGGCCAGCAGCCGAATTGTGAGGCAGGTGGCTTCGGGGTTTAAAAGGAAAGTCAAAAAATCATTTAGTCGTCTAAAATTATCGAATTCGTGAAACCACTGAAGATTGTCAGGGCAGTTGAATGGTGGGAGTATAAATTTCCACCTATTCTTGTGGGTGTTTATGTGATGCTGACCAATCTTTCTCCGGCTCCTTTGTACAATCTTTTTAACTGTTTTGTATTGATTGTTTTGTCATTAATCACGGGCGCTGTTTATGTGAGTATATTAAATGATGTGACGGATTTACAAGAGGATAAAAGGGCAGGGAAGCAGAACAGGATGTCAAGCTACAAGCGGTTAAGTCAATTAGTATTCGTTTGTATTCCATTGGTGCCTGCAGTTTTTTTTGCCTGGTATCTACGCCAAAATTTGCTTTCAATGAGTCTGTATGTGTCTTGTTATATAGTGTTTACCTTGTATTCGCTTCCACCTGTGCGTTTGAAAAAAAGAGGATTTCCAGGTATCATTGCAGATGCCACAGGTTCTCAAATGTTGCCGACCCTTTATGCCGCCGCCTGTGCTTCTGCCTTTCTGAATATTTCTTTACATAACGTAGAGTGGATATCTTTGGCTTTATGGTCATTCTGTTTTGGATTGCGGGGTATACTCTGGCATCAGTTTCACGATATGGAGAATGATAAAAAAAGCGGACTTAGAACATGGGTTCAAAGTCTTAGTCACAGAAAAACAAAAATAACAGGAATCATCCTGATCAGCATAGAGGTATTTGCTCTATGTGTATTGCTGATAAATACAGGGCAATATGTTTGTTTTCTGAGTTTGGGTCTTTATCTTGTCTATTTATATTGGCGATATAAAAAAAATGCAGTAGAAATTGTCATGTTCAGATATACCCGCGCGAATTATTGTATTTTTATGAATGAATATTATCAGGTCTTCCTTCCGCTTGCCCTCCTTATGGGATTGGCTGCCGGTCATCATGAATATCTGTACCTCCTCATCGTTCATGTCTTGATATTTCCTATGGGATCTTATCGGGTGCTGAAACATAGTTTTTCCTATCAATAACTCATTTAAAATGGCACATATAATATTCCTCTCAAATCAAAAATAATACCTGACACTTCAATGAAAAAAGAAAATCTTCTGGCCATTTACAATCAAAAGTATGCAGAGACTTATAACCATAAATTCTTGACTAACCCGTTTTCTCAAATCAGCGCGGATTTTGAATTGGGACAGTTAAAAGGATTGGTAAATAAAGAAACTTCCTGGCTGGATATCGGCTGCGGCACCGGATATTTTTTGAGTATGTTCCCAGGAATTCGCAGGGCTGGTATGGATTTGTCACCGGATATGCTGACAGCAGCTAAAATGGTCAATCCTGATGCCCTGTTTTTTAAGGAAGCTGATTTTAGGCTGGATGTGCTGGAATGGCATGAACAATGGTCTTTTATCACTTGTATGTGGTATCCTTACTCTTATGTGGAATCATTGACAGAGCTTGAAATGATGGTCAACAATATGATTGCCTGGGTAAAGCCCGGTGGTGATATGTATATGCCTGTTGCCGACCTTGAGGATTTCAGGCCTGAAATACCTGCTGTGCCATATGAAAAGCATGAAGAGGTTTATGGAGGGTTAATCTACATATCAGCTTATACATGGACCTGGGTGGAAGATGATGAGGCCAAAACGCATGTCCATATGATAGCGCCTCATATCGAACATGTAGTGCGTCTGATGGAACCTTTTTTTGAAACCATAGAAATTGTAAGGTATCCGCCTGCTTATGAAGGATGGGTGTCGCGCAAAGCCATTGTAGCGCGAAATAAATATAAAAAAGATGAAGGGAAGAATCAGAAGGCAAATATCATACGCCATCCGATGCCATCGCCAGCTAATGTGAATCCGGAAATGGATACAAACGATGGAAAAGCTGAGGAAAAGAATACACTAGATGCGGCGACTCATCGACAACTTTTTCGCGAATTGCTTAAAAGATTAAAGAACGGACATTTTTTGAGGTCTGTGAAAAAGAAGCTGTTTTAATCCTGTTATATGGATCATGCTCTGGAGAAAATATTGTATTTTTTGTGGATGAATTGATGTCTTATTTTTGTTTTTTTTAGAAAAAAAAATAAAAAGTCACATTTTGTTTAATTTTTTCGTCCATTGTGATAAAAACAATCTTATGACAAATTTACAAGTTCTCTCCCTCAAATGGATTATGCCGTTAATAGGTATCTTGGCTTTTATGCCCCAATCCAGCGGAGGATGCCCTTTCAAGGCGAGGTTCAGCTATACTCAGTTAGATACTGCTTATCAATTTAATTTATCTGGCGGAAGGGTGGATGCCCCTGTAACATGGGATTTTGGAGATGGATATACTGCGACTGGCAAGCCATACCCGCAAGCCGTGTACCATCAATACGCGAAAAACGGAAAATACACGGTCACTATGTTTTATTGGGATAGCATTTATGATTGTCGCGATACCATTAAAGAAGAGGTGTGTTATTATCGATTGGACTCATTGCCAGTATTTAAACGTTCAGGTGATACACTCATTGCTAGTGCCATGTGCCTGCCGCAAGGTGCATACAGGTGGTCATTCGGTGATTATACGTATGCATGGGGTTGTCAAGTACGTCATGTATATACCAAGCCGGGATTTTATTATCCTCAGTTGATGTTTGTTAAAGATTCAATTACAGGATGTGTGTATTACCCGCCTTCAAATAAAGTAGCAATGGACTTTACGCGTTGCGGGTTTACGGCAGAATTTACCCCTAAGCTTTATAAGGGGAAAGTTGTTGCCTGGTCAGGACCATTTTATACAGAAAAAAAGGTTGCGGGCTATGAGACCTGGAAATGGGGTGACGGAAGCAAGACGGATACAAGCATCATTCAGGCCAATTCATTTGAACATAAATATCTTGTGTCCGGAATCTATACGATTTGTCATATACTGTCCGATTCGGCCAATTGCAAAGATTCTGTCTGTCAGACTGTTCAAATTGACTCCTGCAATGCCATAGCAAAGTTCAGTTATATAGCAAATGGTAAAACATTGCAATTTAAAAATGAATCGAACGGGTGGAAATATGAATGGCGTATAAATGATCAGCTGATTGGTCTGGATTTTAATTCAAGTTATACCTTCCCGACAAATGGCAATTATAATGTTTGTCTAAAAACTTTTGGTACAGATAATTGCGACAAGGAGGTCTGCAGTGTTATTGCGGTCTTCAGCTGTAATCAACTGGCATATAACAATATTGTTCCAAGGCCGGATAGCGTAGATTGTTCCATTGTACAATTTGACAACAGCAATATTTTTAGCTCATATAAGTGGGATTTTGGAGACGGCAGTATTTCATATGAAAAATCACCCACGCATGCATTTAAAGAGGCCAGAACATACGCCGTCAATCTCCTTGGTATCGACTCATCTTTCCAACTATGCACGGATTCAATTGTTTTTGAATACAATAATCCATGTCCAGTCTGTGATATCAGGGATAGTATGGTTTTGACCTATGATGTAAATGACTCCCAAAAAGCCAAACTTGAAAATTATACATTCAACAGAAAGACCAATAAGCCGGTAAAACTACATTTTTGGGATTTTGGTGATGGTACCACCTCCACAGAAGCTTCTCCCAAACATGTTTATACCATAAGTGGTCGGGTACTTGTTACCTATGTAGCCATTGATAGTGCTTCTAATTGCACTGACACCAGTAGGTTTTATGTCAATATTCCTGCAAATGGAAAACCATTTACGTTGAATGTCAATTATAATAATTATGTAAGTATTGTAACAGCGTCACGAATCAGACAGTTCACCTTATATCCGAATCCGTTTAATCGCGAGATAATTCTGAAAGGTAATGATTTGAATGTAATATCAAGTATTAAGCTTTATGATGCGCTTGGACAGGAAATTCTGCTTACTTATAGCCTTGAAAATGAGAGGTGCTACATCCGTATTCAGGAACAATTGCCATCAGGAATGTATCTGATGTATATTCAAACACAGTCAGGTATTGAGGTGCTTAAATTGATGAGGGAATAGACCGGATGATAGGTATACAAAGTCTTCTTCTACGATTAATTTGACAATAAAACGACAAGTGTTTTAGTAATACTTAATGAATTAACCCTATTTTTGTTTTAAACTGGAACAATTTGAATCTACGTCTACTGTCTGTATTATTAAGTTTTTGTAGCCTGTCTTTTATAGCTAGAAGTCAGAACTGCTCTGTGAATGCAGGTGTAGATGCTGTCTATTGCAGCAGCGATACGGTCACTTTATTTGGGGTTAAAGGTGGGCTGCTTTTGGGAGGTACTACCTGGACTCAAATCTCAGGTCCTTCTGCTTTTATTCAGTCCCCAACAGCATTAACAAGCAATGTAACAGGCCTGGCCGCCGGGGTTTATACCTTTAATATCCGCGCTAAATGTGCAGATTTGTCAAGAGCCAATGACCAGGTGGTGATCACCATATTAGGTAGTACCGTTGCCAAAGCCGGCTCTGATAGAAGTTTTTGCCCGCTTTCAGATACCTTAAGAGGCAATAGGCCGGGAACAGGGGAAACCGGTACCTGGACCTATATTTCCAATGGGGGGCATCTCGCAGTCTCCAATCTCAATCAAAATAATTCGGGTTTCAGTTCGCTTCCAAGTAATGGCGGTATAACGACACTGAGATGGACCATCTCGAATGCCAATGGCTGCGGTTCATATGATGAAGTCAATTATACCAATTATGGCGGGGTCAATCCGGTAAGCGTGCCTGACTCTATGTTGCTTACCAGCTGTTATTCCACCTTTACAGGTACAGGGTTAAGCGGTAGTTACAGCGGTAAAGGTTTTGGCGGACAGTCAGGTTCATGGCAGACCTTAAGTGGTCCGAATATTCCGGTTTATGCTGTGCAAAATTCAGATTCCGCTCAGATTACACAGTTAATTCAGGGCGTTTATTATGTGGTATATACAGTGAGCGGTCCTTGCGCAAATGGCACGGATACCCTTAAACTGGTGGTTCCGCCACCATTGGGTGAACTCTCGCCCAGCACAGGTTTTAACCTGTTTTATTGTGATCGCCCCAAGTCGGTGGTGTTAAGCGGGATGCCTCCCATATTTGCATTCGACACCTGCAGCTGGATTCAGACATCAGGTCCCACAGTCGTGACATTTTCGCCATCTAATGCGGCCTCTACAACGGTTTCCGGATTAAACGGCATGGCAAACAGTGTGTATGGTTTTAATTATATCATGAGCAATCCCAACAGCGGTTGCACAAGGTCAAGCCTGGTGACTATCACTTATGTTGATACGCCCGGTTTGGATGTTTTCCCCGACCGCATACTGAACTGTAATCAGGATACAGTTTTACTCAGGTTCAATGATACAGGTGGAAGGTTTTATAGTTATTCTCAACTCAGCGGGCCATATAATGCCACAATGGGTAATAATATCTTTAGTGATAGCGTATCCAAATTCATCACAATAGATAATATGCAAAAGTCGGGTACGTACACCTTTAAGGTCATCAAGACCAGCGGTGCTACACAGGCTTGTGTGAGTACTGAAGGAATAGTCAGTTTTATCGTGTCAAAAACACCGACTGTTTCCAACGCAGGCAGCAGTCAGATGTTACTTTGTAATGTCGATACAACTGAGGTTGTTGGGAATGTGCCGACATCGGGTAACGGTATATGGAGTCAGAACTATGGTCCGAATCAGGCCCTGATAGAGGATTCTGCCCGTAATATCAGTAAAGTGAGACAACTTATTGCCGGTAAGTACCAATTCCGCTGGATCATCAATGGAGGGCAGGCCTGCACACCCAAACAAGACGATGTGAGTGTGTTTGTCTCAGATTCCTTGCCGCATTTATCCAATGCAGGCAGTGATAAGACCATTTGTTTCAATGCCGTGTTCCGCATGAGTGGCAATGCACCAAGAGCAAATGAATCCGGTGTTTGGAGAGAATTGTATGATAGCACAGCTGTGTTTTCTGATAGCAGCAGCAATAACACTTTTCTGAGTAATCTGGATTCTAACCGCACCTATAATTTTGCTTGGCGCATTTATAATACCTGTGGTTTTAGCGAAGATACGGTGGCCATCTATGTGGATTCCTTCGTCGCGCCTCAAGCTTCATTAGCGGGCAATGACCGTTGTTTGCCGGATACCACCAGATCTTTTCAGCTGGATGGCAATACGCCATGGCCTGCAAAGGGTAAATGGGTGAAACTCTCCGGTCCCGCAGATTCTATTGTAAACGATACTGTCTATAATACACAAGTGATACCTTCGGGAACTGGTCATTATATCTATCAATGGACCATCAGCAATGGACATTGTGACCCCAATAGTGATGTAGTTTTGATTTCAATCAGTAAGCCGGTCAGCACGGCCAATGCCGGGGCAGATTTTGATACATGTTCGAATTCAATACAACTTAAAGGAATTAGTCCCTTATATGGCACTGCGCATTGGACACTTCAGACAGGAACCATCAACGGCAACATTGTTCAGCCTGATTCCGCAAGAACAGTGGTGAACAACATCCGTCAGGGCACTTATGTGTTCCGCTTGACCATTGACAATAAAGCCTGTGGTATATCTCAGGATGATGTGAAGGTGAATGTGGCAGACCCTCCAAGTACTCCTGTAGCTCAGATTGGTAAGGTGTGGTGTAATGCATCAAGCCTGCAATTACAGGCTAATAAAATCACTAAGGGCAAGGGTTTTTGGTCTTTATATGGCAATAATCCCAATACACCCGGCATACAACAAAGAGATTCCTCAAATACCTCCGTCACCAGCCTACAATCCGGTATTTATCATTTCCGATGGAATGCAGTGAGTACTTATGGCATCTGTCCGCAACTTTATTCCCAAAGACAGGATACTGTTGTTTACCCAGCCAATGCTGGAAATGATTTTAATTTATGCGGTATTTCAAGCGTTCAGTTGACCGGAACAAATGGGAGTGCTGGGTTCTGGCGTAAAAATACCGGTGGAACAGCAAAATTAGATACCACGGGGTCCAATTCAGCCATAGCAAGCCAACTAAAATCTGCCGGCTCTCCGTACACTTTTATCTACGAAATTAATCCATCTTACGGTTGTCCGGATAATCTGGATACTATCAGAGTAAATATTCAGGATTCTACAAGACGTGCTTTTGCAGGTTATGATGTGACTTATTGTAATCAGGATACATTTTTCCTGCGCGGAAATAATGTCAGTCCGGATACAGGTAGCTGGAGTGTGGGCAGCGGGCCAAATTTTGGTTCTTTTATCCATCCCGATTCTTTTAATACTTATTTTATTCAGCCTGTTGCTGGTACTTATTTGTTAAAATGGACCAGTACAAATCAAGCCTGTGTCAGCAGTGATTTTGTATTGATTCGCAATTCGGATAGCTCAGTGACAGCGCTTGCAGGCAGTGATACAGTTATTTGTCCCGACAGATTGCTAATGCGTGCGAATTCTGCTTTGAGTTCCAATGGACATTGGTTGCAGATTTCCGGTCCTGGTGCAGCTGTCATACAATCTTTAAATGATCCCCAAACATTGGTGAGCAGCTTGGGGGTCGGTACCTACGGTTTTACCTGGAGTATCAGCAATGGTATTTGTCCGGTCACAACAGATACGGTAGAAGTTGAGCTGAATGCCAATCCAAGTACTGCATTTGCAGGTATAGATAGCTCTTTCTGTGCATTTGACAGTATGAATCTTTATGCTGGTAATCCGATTGTGGGTGGAGGGAAATGGAGGCAGTTATTAGGTGTTCCATTGGCTTTTAACGATGACACATTGTATAATACTCTGATTTCCGGTATTGGGCAGGGTAGCAGTATATTGGTATGGACTACACAAAATGGTATTTGTAAAAGTACAGATACCATCAGACTGATGAATGATAATCTTCCATCCAATGCAGGGGCAAATGCTGATAGTAGTTATTGCCTGTATGTTCCGGTGAGTATCTCCGCTGCTAGCCCTCTGATTGGTAAAGGAAAATGGTCTTTATTGTCAGGGCCCGGAGCCATTATTTTAAATCCTGATTCTGCCCGCACAAATGTTTCCGGTTTATCTGCCGGTACTTATGTGTTCCTATGGACTGTCAGCAGTGGAAGCTGCGCACCATTCATGGATTCTTTACAAATTGTGATAGACTCCATTCCTTCTCTGAGTTATGCCGGTCCGAATCAGGCCCTTTGTCTGGATACGACTGTTTTGGCTGCTAATACGCCAGTCACAGGTATCGGCACATGGCATTTTGTGTCGGGAATGAATACACCCATAATTACCCATGTCAACAGGGCAAATTCAAGCATTCATCTACTGGATAGCGGCAAATATCAGCTGGCATGGGAAATTGCCAAAGGAAATTGTTCCAATGCAGATACTATGCTGCTGGCGATGCAAGATCCTGCATTAAATGATCAATGCCTACAGCCGGTGCAAATTGATAATCCGGGAGGACTTTTTTATGGTGATTTATGTGGGGCCAAAACTTTTGGCAGCGAGCCCTACACAGCTGCACAAATGCCTTGTAATACGGTGTTTTATAAATTTAGAACTTATGGGTTTAGTACCCCTAAATCTATTGATATCAATGTGCAGAGCATGAATGCCTGTAACAATGGTTTGCGCATCAGTCTGTTTGACTCAGCTGCTTGTCCCGGACTTGGATTGCAGCACGATACCACCATATTTATCCAAACAAGCGGCAGTGTAAGTTTTGATAGTCTGTCACCCAATCAAACTTATATTCTGGTGTTTGATGAATACAGATCGCCTTGTGCCAAAACATCCTGTAATTTTTCTTTCCAATTAAATGGTACGGCATTACCTGTTGATGTGCTGAGTTTTGAAGCTGTTCCTGTAGAAACCAATCAGGTTAAAATTACCTGGTCAGCAAGCACTGATAATCAACTGCTGTATTATGAAATATGGAAGCAGGATAAAAACGGATTGAGCTTTGTGAGCAGAGTGTCACAAGCTACTGTTAATGGTATTACAGATTATGAGGCATGGGACAGACATGCACTCTATTTTCCGGCTACTTATTATTTAAAAAGCGTATCAAAGGATGGGCAATTAAAAACACTTTCAGAAAAAACAATTGAACAGCCTGAAACCAAAGAACTCATCAGTATTTATCCCAATCCGGGTTCTGACCGCATAACAATAGTTCCTGCTTTTTTAACACAAAATATGATGCAGATATCAGTTGTTACGGATCATGGACAGTCGATGTTTGAACCAATAATTCAGAGAGCCGAAGATGGTCCTGTGATATTGGATGTTTTAAACTGGCCTGATGGCATGTATTGTTTTATCATCAGGGTAGGAGAAAAGGTCATGAATTACAAGGTGGCCGTGATACACTAATTCTTAAGGATATGAATTTGTATACAAATTCTGTTTATTAATCCTAAAAAAATAAAAATAATTTGGGCAACTACATCATTGCATATATATATGCAACCGATTAGTAGCATATATAAACTATTAATCATTTAAACACCATGAGAAGAGACGTATTTCAAGCCATCGCAGACCCCACCAGGAGAGACATTATAGGACTTATTGCCAGAAATCCTATGACACCTTATGCAGTGGCCGAAAGTTTTGATGTGAGCAGGCAGGCTATTTCCAAACATATTAAAATTTTAACGGAATGCGGTTTATTATCACTACATATTCAGGGGCGGGAATATTATTATACCATTCAACCGCAGAAGTTGTCTGAAGTGAATGATTGGTTAAAGCCATTCCGTGAAATGTGGGAGGACAGATTTGATCGATTAGACCATGTATTGATAGAACTAAAACAAAACAAAAATGAAAAATAAAACGGCAATAACAGCTGAAAAAGGCCGTCAGGAATTTTTTATAGAAAGAGAATTTGAAGCACCCAGAGCATAGGTGTTTCAGGTAACAGAAGACGTTTTGTCTGTTATCAAAACAATAATCTGTGTTAAAATAATGTTATAATGTTTGTGAAAGAAATGAAGTGTTTTAACTGTTTGATATCTTTTTGGTCTCTATGGATTTGTCATCCTTCATATTCACAAATTATTTTGCCACATCCCCATGCTTTTGTCTATCCGCAGATAGAAGTGTCTCATGATCTTGCTTATGCAAACTTGCTGAATAGAGATACTTTTTTAGTTGAATCGGAGTATTATGCATTCACTAACGATTTGACGCACAAAGTGGGTCGCTTAACAGAATATTATCCCGATGGAAGTATCAAAAGAATAGGTTATTGGAATAAGGTGAATGATACGTTTTGTATCGATAGCCAACATATTATTGTTTTTGTTAATCCTCATCCCCATCTGACGCTTATTCAGGGGGTAAAAAGGGTAGTAGATTCAAGCAATCACAATATTTATCAGAATAGTTATAACATCATCACTGAGCCTTCTCATTGGCAGATGGCATACGATGAAAAAGGAAAGATCCTTATGGAATGTATAGAGGAAGACCATGCGAGCATTTTGCTAACGTATTCTCAAGAGAAAATTCTTTATGAGCGATACATACAAAATAAAAAAACAGATACATGGTCTGTCAAGCGTGAATAAAGCCATCGTAGATAAGTTTCGTAATAAACACTTCATACGAGCCTGCCCGGTATGGTCAAAGACTCATACTGTGCTTTTTCGGAACCGTGAGGTTTTAGACATTCGAAAATCTATCTTGTTTGGGTTGAACAAGGCATATAGTTCTAAAAAAGACATTTGGACATCATGAGTTCTGTCGTTTTATTCATGTTAAATATCCAAAATGATATAGTTCTTTCCACAATCCTTTATACATTCGCGCCTGCTTAGCAGGTAATCTATTCCATGTATATATTTTTAATCGCACTGATGCTTATTGGGACCCTTGTTTTTGTTTTTATGCGTCAAGCCCAGTTTGGCAGATTGCCGTCAGGAGAACGTCTCGAAAGAATAAAAAAATCACCGCACTATCGTGATGGGGCATTTCGGAATATGAGTTTCACGCCGGATTTAACAGAAGGTGAAACTTTTTATTCCGTGATGAAGTATTTCCTGTTCGGAAAAAAAGAAAGAACTTCACCAATAGAAGCTATTCCGTCCATGAAAGTTGATTTGTTACATCTTGACAGAAAAGACGAAATGCTGGTTTGGTTTGGACATTCTTCATATTTTATGCAGATTGATGGCAAACGCATCTTGGTTGACCCTGTTTTTAGTGGATCTGCTTCGCCGTTAAACTTTGGCACTAAAGCCTTCAGAGGTTCAGATAGATATACGGTAGATGATATGCCGGATATTGACTATCTGTTTATTTCACACGACCATTGGGACCATCTGGATTACAAAACAGTCAGGAAATTAAGGCCAAAAATTAAACAGGTAATTTGTGGATTGGGTGTTGGAGAGCACCTGGAATATTGGGGTTATGATGCGGCTAAAATTATAGAAAAAGATTGGAATGAGACATTCTCGCTTGATCAGGGTTTTGTTGTTCATACGGTTACCGGCAGGCATTTTTCCGGTAGGGGATTAAAAAGGAATAGGTCTTTATGGACAGCCTTTGTACTGCAAACACCTTCCATGAAACTATTCCTAGGAGGAGACAGTGGCTATGGTCAGCATTTTGCAGATATAGGAGAAAAATTTGGTCCATTTGATCTGGTCATGATTGAAAACGGCCAGTATGACAAGAAATGGCGGTATATTCATATGTTGCCGGAAGAGATATTAAGGGCGGCGAAAGATTTACAGGCCAAACGTATATTGCCTGTGCATTCTTCAAAATTTACCCTCGCAAAACATGCCTGGGATGAACCATTAATCAAAATCACAGGAAATAATCAAAAGGAAAATTTATCCATTATCACCCCCATGATTGGAGAACAGGTGAATTTGAAAGATGTTTCACAGCCTTTTAGCCGCTGGTGGGAAGGGGTGAAATAACTCTTTTGAAAACCCTCGAGAAGTGCCCAAAGTTCAAAAAATGCCATAAATAGTCAATTTTTTACTGTTTTTATTGATGGCGATACCATTAAATTTGTATCATAATATGTGACGCATGCCAAATGCATGAGGTAACATCTCAATAATTAACGGTTAAAACCTATAGATGATGAAAAAAACACTTTTAATCTCCGCAGCATTTGCCATATTGCTGATCACCCAATCATTAATGATTATGAAAAAGGATGGTGCAGCGCCAGGCTACACAGGTTCTCCCGGTGACGGTTTGAAAAACTGCACAGAGTGCCATGGCGGCACTGCAGTGAAAGTTGACGACTGGATTAGCTCTGATATTCCTGCGGAAGGATATGTGCCCGGAGAAACTTATACCATTACGGCCAGTAATAATGAAACCGGAGCCACCAGATTTGGATTTGAGGTGTCGCCTCAGGATACCGGTGGTAATCTATTGGGTACTATGCTCATTACCGATAGCGTAGAAACAAAGCTGGTTGGAGGAACAAAATATATCACGTACACTGAAAATGGGGTAGAAGGTGTAAATTCCAAATCCTGGTCTTTTAAATGGATTGCACCTGAGAATGCACAGGAAGTTGTTTTTTATGGCGGTTTTAATTCTAATTTTGAAGGTCATAAAGATGGTGACAAAACCTACCTGTCAACACTGACAGTAAAAAACAAAAATTCAACGGGGATTTCCAGTTTTGCTGAACCGGTGGGTTTGAAAATTTATCCCAACCCAACTTATCGTTATATCATGCTGGATTATCGTGTGCTGGCAAAGGGCAATCTACAAGCAGAAATTTTGGATATGAACGGTAGACAGGTATTGCTTTTATTGGACGGTGATGTGAATGCCGGTAGTTATAATCAACGTTTTGATATCAGCACATTGGCCAATGGGTATTATCTGGTGAAGGTGAAGATAGACGGTAAAACGTCCACGCAGCGTTTGCATATCACGCGGTAGGAAATTACTTGATGGGCGTTTTCTCGGTCACAGCAAAAAAAAAATTTGGTTCATGATACGGTAGGTATGCTTATACATTTGGACCTCAATTGAATTTTTTTAAGTAGGTTTGGGAGCACTATCAAGCAGAATATCTGGTTTTTAGTCGATAATATTCTAGGTGTAATATAGAATCTACATCTCGAAAAATGCTGTAACAAATTGCTGAACTTGTGTAATATCAGTCATTTTGGAGTCAATACCTTTGCTCCATGATAAAATCAATATATAATAGAACATTTAAATCGAACAGAACAAACAAGGGTTTAACCCTTATGGTAGCAGCAGTATCACTTGCTTTAGTATTTACAGGTTGCAAAAAAAATGATGACGAAACTCCGGTTGTAGTTAATCCGGTAATTGTGGTAGCAACACCTGCAGATGGTGATTCAAAAATATCAGGCTCTACAATGGCTTTGGCTTTTACTGCCAATACAGAAAATGGTCTTAAGCGTGTTGTGATCAAGTACAAATCTTCAAACGGAACGGAAGTGACTAAATTTGATAGTGTATTGGTATCTCAGCCGAACAGTTTCAATTTTGCAAGGAATTACACTGTAGGGCCAATTGGAAGTGAAGTATACACCATTTCAGTAACAGATAAAAAAGACAATGTACAGACTAAATCTTTGAACGTTAAATCTATTACAGGTTTTGCTGA
>Ga0123337_10001315_pt1 | contig 32646 bp, 29 predicted proteins | sample frozenSSSSmetaG_FD_89792 | JGI IMG/M metagenome (GOLD analysis project Ga0123337, IMG submission 89792) | Glacier valley bacterial and archeal communities from Borup Fiord, Nunavut, Canada, to study Microbial Dark Matter (Phase II) -... | ecosystem: Environmental > Aquatic > Freshwater > Ice >...
AGGAATGAACCAAGAGCCAATTGCTGTGATTAAAAAGATTATTGGAATCCAGCGAACATACACTTTTAACCAGGAGGCTGACTTATCAATACTTGTATTCAGAAATTTGAAAAGCTCAGCAGTTTGGTCCTCAGCAGCATTATTAGCAAAAAGTAAAACAGCCTGAAAGTGATGTTTCCAGATTAAATTTGCACCCAATTCAATCACAGCTGCTTGTCGTTCTCTGATAACACCTACAGATGCAGGTTCCTGTAGCCAGTTAGCCAATTTCACAATACCACCATTGGTCGAAGAGCGGTTAATAAGCCCAAAGAGAGAGCCTTTACCGAAAATATCCAGATCAGAAGAATATGGATGAAGATCATCATAAAATACTAAACCTTCGGAATAGATATTTTGTTTTCGATCAAGGCTGCTTAATTCGTTAGAATGAACCAGTCTTAGATTCCTGAAATAATCAACTTTCTTCTGAAAATGCATTTGCTTAGCCACAAGCCATGCAAAACCGATAATTAACGACAACACCAACACAATAGAAAGCCAGATCCGATTGTAGCTAATCGAGTGATAGAACAGAAAGATCCCTGCAATAAGCACAAATAGGCGCAAAAAAGAATAAATGTTGATTTGACGTTCAAACCGCTTTATTTCAGCTTCGCACGCTTGTTGCTCCTCATGATAATACTCTCTGACAGATTTCAGCAAAATTTATTGATAAGGATGTAATTCAATTCTTTGGGATTAATGGACTAAGGCCGTATTATTTACGATGATCAGATAATAATTCTTTTTACCTTTTTGGGCAACCAGAAATTTACCTCTGATCAAATTATCCCTGGTAAAAACCTGTGCAGGTTCTGCTACTTTTTCCTTATTGATTGAAACCCCGCCACCACTTATCATTTTACGGGCCTCTCCTTTAGAAGGAAAAACCTGAGTTTTTTCGGCCAGAAGATCTGTCAGATTGATGCCCGGAGAAAATTCTGAGGCAGAAATCTCAAACTGTGGCAGACCATCAAAAACATCGATTACCTCATCATCGCTCAATGTATTGATGAATTCCAGAGAACCGTTCCCAAATAAAAACTCAGAAGTTTTTAAGGCAGTTTCAAGAGCTTCTGCAGAGTGACTCCTAATTGTAATTTCTTCTGCAAGTGCTTTTTGAAGAATTCTAAGATGGGGTGCAAGGTCATGCTCATGCTCCAATTCTTCAATTTGTTCTCTGGATTTTAGTGTGAAGATCCTGATCCAGCTTTTGGCATCTGCATCTGTTGTATTTAACCAAAATTGATAAAACTTATAGGGTGAGGTCTTTGCAGGATCCAGCCATATAGCACCGCTTTCTGTTTTGCCAAACTTTGTTCCATCTGCCTTTTTGATTAACTGGGTAGTGATTGCAAAAGCATTACCAGCAGCCTTTCTCCTGATCAATTCAGTTCCGGTAACGATATTACCCCATTGATCTGATCCTCCCATTTGAACCTGACAATTCTTTTCTTTCCAGAGGTAATAAAAATCATAACCCTGAACAAGCTGGTAGCTAAATTCAGTAAATGACATTCCGGTTTCACCCTCAAGCCGCTTTTTAACCGAATCTTTAGCCATCATATAATTGACAGTCAGGTGCTTACCTACATCGCGTATAAAATCAAGAAAGGTAAAATTCTTAAACCAATCATAATTGTTTACCATTTCGGCGCTGTTAGCACCGGTATTGAAATCCAGAAACTTTCTCAATTGGTTCTCGAGACATTTCACATTATGATTTAAAACCTCTTCAGAGAGAAGATTACGCTCAGCCGATTTACCTGAAGGATCACCAACCATTCCGGTTGCTCCGCCAACAAGTGCAAATGGCTTATGTCCCGCCCGCTGAAAATGTATCAGCGTCATGATCTGAGTCAGATGCCCCACATGCAATGAGTCTGCGGTAGGATCAAACCCAATATAACCTGATGTCATTTGCTTATTAAGTTCCTCTTCAGTACCGGGCATGATATCATGCAGCATTCCCCGCCAGCGTAATTCTTCTACAAAGTTCATTTTATCTTAAGGATCGTTTGGATTGCAAATATAGCAGAATTGATAAAGCTCTGCATGGCAAAATTTTCGTAGATTTATGTTCTTCAGCTACAATTCAGCCTGAATTAATCAATACAAATTCAATTAGATAAATAGTGAAATGAACTTCCTTTCTCATTTTTACTTTGACAGGCACAGTGAGGACCCGCATCTGGTTTTAGGTGCAGTATTGCCTGATCTGGTGAAAAATGCCCGGAAAGACTGGAATCTTCATCCGGAAAGGAATGCAGAGCGGTTCAGCAGCAGTTTCGAAAGTTCAATTTTGGATGGCTGGAAACGTCATATGATCGTGGACCGTAATTTCCATAACTCCATTTTCTTTGCAGAACACACTGCCGCAATTAAAAGAGCGATAATCCCGGCATTAAAAAATTCGGTAGTTCGCCCATCATTTCTAGCTCATATTTCCCTGGAGCTTATGCTGGATAGCACTTTACTAAACAATAACCTAATTCAAACTGTTGATTTCTATTCTCACTTAAGACAATCGGACAGGGAAGCGATCAACAGATTTCTTAAACTGAATAATATTCAGGATACAAGCCATTTTTTCAATTTTTTTGATAAGTTTATCGAGTCTAACTATTTGGAAAGCTATCGTGAGAGCCATAATATCATGTATGCCTTAAACAGAATTTGTATGCGTGTATGGAAAGACCCACTCACAGATTATGAAATACATGCCCTTGGAGATATCCTGAATGACTATCACCAGAATCTGCTGGGAAATTATATGGAGATTTTTGAGGAAATAAACGGGAAATTAATTGAGAGTGGAGAGTGGAGAATGGAGAATGGAAAATAGGGAATTGAGGTTGAGGGGGAAATGTTAACTCTCAATTCTCCACTATCAATTCTCAACTCAAACATTTATCTTCGCTTCATGTCACTTTTCGAAATCAAAGAACGCATTGAGAGCCTCGTCAAAGAGCTAAATGAGCATAATTATAAATATTATGTACTGGCACAGCCTGTAATTTCTGATTTTGAATTCGACAAAAAGCTGGAGGAACTGACAGCGCTGGAGAAGGAATACCCTGAATACCTGGATCCTGAATCACCCACCAGGAAAGTTGGGGGCGACATAACCAAAGAATTTCAAACTGTAAAACATAAATGGCCGATGCTTTCGCTGGGCAACACTTATAATGAACAGGATCTGAAGGATTTTGACGAACGGGTACGCAAGGCTATTGGCAGCAATTTTGAATACGTTTGTGAGCTTAAGTTCGACGGACTTTCCATCAGTCTGAGCTATGAAAACGGCAAGCTTCTGAGGGCAGTTACCCGCGGTGATGGTACACAGGGAGATGATGTGACCAATAACGCCAAAACCATACAAAGCATCCCCAAAGTGATTAAAGGAAGCGGATTCCCGGAATCTTTCGATATCCGAGGAGAAGTTTTTATGCACCGTGCGGCATTCGACAGGCTGAATAACGAACGTATTGAAAACAATGAAGTTCCTTATGCTAACCCGAGAAATTTTGCCTCCGGAACCTTAAAAATGCAGGATTCAAGTGAGGTAGCAAAACGGCCTCTGGATTGTTTTTTATATTTCCTTTATGCGGATAAGCTTAGTTACATTACCCATTGGGACAGTCTGGAAGCCGTTAAAAAATTAGGCTTTCATGTATGTGAGCATAGTAAATTGTGCAGAAACATTGAAGAAGTAATCGAATTTATACATTATTGGGATGAGAAACGATTCGGTTTAAGCTATGATATCGATGGGATTGTGATAAAAGTAAATAATTACAGTCAGCAGCAGGAATTAGGCTTTACGGCAAAATCACCACGCTGGGCAATCTCCTATAAATACAAAGCCCAGGAAGTTGAAACCATACTTGAAGAAGTTACTTATCAGGTTGGCCGTACCGGGGCAGTAACACCTGTAGCAAACCTGAAACCGGTTCTTCTGGCCGGTACCACCGTAAAGCGGGCTACACTGCATAATGCAAATGAAATTAGACGGCTGGATCTTCATGAAGGGGATACTGTCCTGGTTGAAAAAGGCGGGGAAATCATCCCGAAGATCATTGCAGTAAACATCTCTAAACGATCCATCAATGCATTGAAAATTACCTATCCGAATATTTGCCCTGAGTGTGGAAGTAATCTTCAGAGAAAAGAAGGGGAAGCTGTACATTACTGTCCGAATGATGAGGGCTGTCCGCCACAGATTGTTGGTAAAATGCAGCATTTCATTAGTCGTAAGGCAATGAATATTGAAGGTTTAGGGCATGAGACTATTGAAGCATTTTACAGAAAGGGATTTATTGAACACATCTCAGATCTGTACCTTCTTCATGAAAAAGAAGATCAGCTTAAAGAGATTGAGCGTTTTGGTGAAAGATCGATAAAGAACATGCTTGAGGGAATTGAAAAATCCAAACAAATGCCCTTTGAAAAAGTGCTTTTCGGACTTGGGATACGTTATGTCGGCGAAACTGTAGCAAAGAAGATCGCAGCTTATTTCAAAGATATTGATAGTTTGATGAATGCAAGTTATGAAGAGCTTATTTCTGTTGATGAGATTGGAGAGCGCATCGCCGAAAGCATAATTGAATATTTTAAAGAACCGCGTCATAAAGAACAGATCGAAGCACTGCGAATCCATGGATTACAATTCGAATCTGTTCAGTATACAATTGAACTTGCCAGTAATAAGCTGGAAGGCAAATCATTCATCATTTCAGGCGTGTTTGAGAAATACAGCCGTGATGAACTGAAAGATCTTATTGAAGCAAATGGCGGGAAAATTTTAAGCAGCATTTCGGCTAAATTAAATTACCTCGTTGCAGGTGATAATATGGGGCCATCTAAACTCGAGAAAGCGGTAAAACTTCAGATTCCGATTATTTCTGATCAGGAATTAGTCGAAATGCTGCAATAATTTTGCGATAATAGCCTATTATTCGCAAAATCGTTTTAATATTGAACCATTCCCCTTAAATTAGCAAAGTATCTATCGGATAAATATAGTAAAATGAACAAATTTCATGGAACAGGAGTAGCCATTATTACTCCATTTAAGGCAGATCGGTCTGTTGACCATGCCGCTCTCAAAACTGTGATCGACCATATGATTAATGGTGGTGTCGAGTATATTGTTTCATTGGGAACCACCGGCGAATCAGCAACACTCAACAGTGAAGAGAAACGGGCAGTTTGGGATACAACAATCTCCCATGTGAACGGAAGGGTACCTTTGGTAGCAGGAATTGGAGGCAATAGCACCTCTGAAGTCTTGAATGATATTAAGAAATTTGACTCAAAGGGATTTGATGCTATTCTTTCTGTTTGTCCTTATTATAATAAACCAACACAGGAAGGAATATATCAGCATTATAAAGTAATTGCCGAAGAAAGCCAGCTGCCAATAATTTTATACAATGTACCGGGAAGAACCGGGGTCAATATGAGTGCAGAAACCACCCTGCGGCTTGCACATGATTGCAAAAATATCATTGCCATGAAAGAGGCATCCGGCAATTTTGATCAGTTCAACAAAATCATCAAAGATAAGCCTGAGGACTTTCTATTCATTTCTGGAGATGATGCTATTGCCTTGCCGCTGATCTCTATGGGAGCAGTTGGTGTTATTTCTGTAATTGGGAACGCTTTGCCGGGTATCTTTTCAACTATGGTAAGAATGTGCCTTGATGGAAAGTTTATTGAAGCACAACCGCTGCATCATAGCCTGACTGAATTTACATCTTTATGCTTTGCAGAAGGGAATCCTGGAGGAGTAAAATCAGCCATGAAAATGATGGGGATCTGTGAGGATCATATGAGACTGCCTTTGGTACAAATAAGTGAGTCGACAGAAAGCAAAATCAAAACCCAGCTCGAAATATTAAACTTATTGCAGACCAAATAAAATTAAACAAAAAAAGCCTTGATTTTGACATCAGGGCCTTTTTTGCGTGAATTGCAAAATTATTTTTTCTTAGCAGCTTTTGCCGCTTCCTTGTTCTTCATAGTCTGAACTTCAAGACGAATAGCCTGAGCCAGGTTCTTTAAATCTTGCATTCCTTTTCTTACGCGAGTACCAGCAGCGCTGTTAGCCTTACTGTAGAACTTCTCAGCATCCGCTTCAAGTGATTCGAATAAATTTTTTGCTTCAGTGAATTTTTTCATGTTTTTACTCCTTTAGTTTTGAGGTTAGTATTGTTTACTATTTACTAATGTAAAATGTTTTTTCCATATAAAGAACAGTTAAAATAAATAAAATGATGCGTTTTTGGCGTTTTTTTCCACATTTTAGGCAGTTATGCACAATATTTACACATTTCGGAATATTAATTCCTTATTATTCAATCATTTACAAATCAACCTGAAATAAATATGCCCCTGGAGGCTATCCAGGGGCATATTTATTATTTAAAATTTAAGTGAATCCGGAGAATCAAAGTTAGGATGTAGATTATGCAACAGCAGTACTTTTCTCCTTATAATGTCCCTTCTTTAGTTTTTCAGCAAGTTCACTATAAGCATCAAGTGTCCGGTTCACATCTTCTATGGTATGTAAAGCTGTTGGAATAAGACGAAGCATAATCAACCCCTTTGGTATGACCGGGTACATTACAATTGAACAGAAGATACCATAGTTCTCTCTCAGGTCCATCGTGATCGCCGTAGCTTCCTGAAGCTCTCCCTGAAGGAAAACGGGAGTAACCATTGTATTGGTTATTCCAATATTAAATCCTCTCTGCTTGAGGCCATTTTGCAGGCTGGTAGCAATGAACCATAGTTTCTCTCTCAACTCAGGCTTGCTTTTCAATAGTTCAAGCCTTTTCCTTAAACCAATTACCATTGGCATTGGTAATGACTTCGCAAATGTCTGAGAGCGCATATTATAACGAAGGAAATTGGTAATTTCTTCTGTTGAAGCTATAAATGCACCTATACCGGCCATTGATTTAGCAAAGGTTCCGAAATATAAATCCACACCCTCAATACATCCCTGCTCTTCATGAGTACCGGCACCAGTAGGCCCCATTGTTCCAAAACCATGAGCATCATCAATTAAAAGACGGAAATTGAATTTAGATTTCAGATCAACGATATCTTTCAGTTTTCCCTGTGCACCCGACATCCCGAATACACCTTCAGTAATCACAAGTATTGCTCCTCCTGTATTTGCAACCCATCTGGTGGCTCTTTCAAGTTGCTTTTCAAGGCTGCCCATATCATTATGGGTATAAACAAAACGTTTCCCCTGATGAAGACGTACCCCGTCAATGATACATGCGTGTGATTCGGCATCATAAACGATAACATCATGTCTGTCAATCAAAGCATCAATTGCTGACATAATTCCCTGATAACCAAAGTTCAACAAGAAAGCATCCTGCTTGCCTACAAATTCTGCAAGTTCCCGTTCCAATGCTTCGTGATGATTAGAGTTACCAGACATCATACGTGCACCCATTGGGTAGGCAAGACCGTACTCTGCAGTACCATCAGTATCAGCTTTACGAACTTCAGGGTGATTGGCTAGTCCGAGGTAATTATTCAAACTCCAGATCAGGTGTTCTTTACCTCTGAACATCATATGCGGACCTATGTCACCCTCTAATTTAGGGAAGGAGAAATAACCATGGGCCATTTTCTGGTGCTGGCCCAGAGGTCCCATATTTTTCGAAATTTTATCAAATAAATCCAATTGGTATAATTTTATTGTTAGCTTCTGTTTGGGGCAAAGTTAATACTTAGCACTGTGATTCACAATATTAGATGTGAGATGGGAGAACTGAGACATGAGATGTGAGATATGAGATAATAAAACAGGATTCGACTGGCTGATTCAGGTTCAGCCTGGTTCCATATTTAATACAAAAAGACAGGAACTGTCCTGTCTTTTTGTATTAAATATCTGTTGTCAGTTATCTGTTGTCAGTAAATAGTACTAAATGTGAAATGAAGTCTCAAATTCAATACTAATTTTCAACCCACTATCGGGTCTCCATTCTCAATTAATCTACGTTATCGTGTAAAAATGAATTATTAGGCCTGATTTCTGTTATTCCCTCTTCAACACTGAGGGTAAAACGGGAGACCTGGGACTCAGAAGAATGAGGAACATCTGGAAGAGACATTTGCTTACGCTTGTAAGCGGGCTCGTTCTCAAGTTCCTGCAATCCATTTGTCGTACGCAGTTTCATACTTAAATCCTTCAAACGAAGAATTCTTTCTTTCGACTTACGTAATTGTTCTTCTATAGATTCATCCGTTTTATTTTCATCAGGATTGAACACTACTTCAGGAATTTCTTCTTCCTTTATTTCAGCAATTGATTCAAACTCAACTTTAATTTCTTCTGTTTTAATTACAAACTCAAATGAAGGTTCTATTGAAGCTGATTCCTGAGTTAGCGGATTTTCATCACTTAAAGTATGACGAATCAGATTTGTATCTTCTATTTTTTGCTCCTCAACTTTTGGGGTACTTTGAAAATAGCCTGCAAAAAGATCTACCTGACTCTCTTCCTTTGCTTTAAGTACAGGCACATTCAGTTCTTCAATTTTTGTCTCCAAAAAGGTATTTTCCTGAACCGGTTTAACCAATGGTGCCTGCTCGGGTGTCAAAAGTGATACTTTACGAACCTGACTTTTTTCAACTTCGCGTTCTTCCCTTGTTTGAAAACCTGTGGCAATAATAGTTACCGAAATTTTTTCACCCAGACCTTCATCTGTACAGTTGCCCCAGATCAGATCGGCTGCAAGCCCGGCTTCCTGTTGAATGAAATCAGTTATGATACTCACTTCATCCATTGTCACTTCCTTATCCCCTGAACTGATATTCAGCAGGATATATCGGGCACCCTCTATTTCATTATCTTTGAGTAAAGGCGAGGCCAAAGCACCTTCAACTGCTCTCAATGCACGGTTCTCTCCTTCGGCAGCATAACTTCCCATGATGGCTACTCCGCTCTCTTTCATCACGGTACGCACATCTTTAAAGTCAACGTTTATATATCCGGGAATGGTTATGATCTCGGCTATACCTTTTGCAGCGGTTGTTAAAATATTATCAGCCTGCGCAAATGCAGAACCCAGGGTAAGATTCCCAAAGATTTCGCGTAAACGATCGTTTGAAATAACAAGGTAAGAATCTACATACTTTTTAAATTCTTCCAAACCTTCTTCTGCCTGATTCTTCCTGCGCTTTCCTTCAAATGAGAATGGAGTAGTAATAATACCTACGGTTAGAATATCCATTTCCTTGGCTGCTTTGGCAATGATCGGACTTGCACCGGTTCCGGTACCACCGCCCATTCCGGCAGTTATGAAAAGCATTTTGGTGTTGGTACCAAGCATACGCTTAATATCATCAATGTTTTCAATGGCAGAGTTCTTTCCTACCTCAGGAATTGATCCTGCACCCATTCCTTCTGTCAGGCTTGCACCTAACTGAACTTTATTGGGTATAGGACTAAGCTCAAGAGCCTGCGCATCAGTATTACATATTATGAAATCAACACCTGTGATTCCCTGGCGGTACATATGGTTTACAGCATTACCACCGCCGCCACCAACACCAATTACTTTGATGATCGATGACTTTTCTTTTAACATTTCAAACTGCATATTCTTAATTATCAGTTGGGTAAATCTTGTTCATAATTAGACAGTTTACAGTGTAAAACTAGCCAATTTTCGACGGTGCTGCTCCTGAATCATTCGATTGTGGGAAACTCCGCTATTGTGGAAAATTAATTTGTATAATCCTCATCCTTGATATCATCCTTGATGAATTTGGTACTCGACTGCAATATCCATTCAAACATTCCCTGTCCTTTTTTCGGTTTCTGAAGAACCTTGGCCTTTTCAACAGGAGCACCCACCGACACTACTGATTCTTCAGTCAGTTCAGCCTTCTGTATCCCCTTGATCAGCAGTCCAATCCCGGTTGCATACATCGGACTTTTTAATTCATCATACACATTTTTTGGAAGCACATCATTCTTCGCCAGATGTTCGTTCGGATAACCTATACGGCTATCAAGTCCGGTTACAAATTCAACCAGCTGAGGCAAATGCTTCAATTGAGCCCCACCACCGGTGATTACGATTCCGGCGATCAGCTTCTTCTCATATCCTGAAGATTTGATCTCATAATAAACGTGTTCGATAATTTCTTCCATTCTTGCCTGAATCACATAAGCAAGATTTTTTACGGATATCTCTTTTGGCTCCCTGCCACGAAGGCCCGGAACACAGATGATCTCATTTTCTTTATTTTCCTCTGCAAGTGCAGAACCAAAACGGGTTTTCAATAATTCGGCCTGATTACGCATGACTGAACAGCCCTCCCGGATATCCTCTGTAACACTATTCCCCCCAAATGGAATTACCGCAGTATGACGAATAATTCCTTCATGGAATATAGCCAGATCGGTAGTACCACCACCGATATCAACCAGAACAACTCCTGCTTCTTTCTCTTCATCGCTCAGCACCGACTCAGACGATGCAAGTGGTTCAAGGATCAGTTCCTGTGTTTCAAGCCCGGCATTTCCAACACATTTCAAAATATTTTTAACCGCGCTAACATGGCCTGAAATGATGTGGAAATTAGCTTCCAGACGCACTCCTGCCATCCCGATTGGATCTTTAATACCAGGTTCATTATCTACTGTGAATTCCTGGGGCAAAACATGTATGATCTCCTCACCCGGAGGCATCACCAGTTTGTACATGTCCTCAATCAATTTATCAATATCCTTCCGCTGGATTTCAGTGTTTAATTCTTTACGGGTTAAAATACCGCGATGCTGAAGACTCTTGATATGCTGGCCGGCAATTCCAACATTGACGATCTTAACGTCCACATTGGATTGGGCACTGGCTTCTTCAACCGAAAGCATGATTGCCTGTACGGTTTTCTGAATATTGGAAACTACTCCGCGGGTAACTCCCGCAGATTCTGCTTTACCCATACCCAAAACTTCGATTTTACCATGTTCGCTCCTGCGACCAACGGTAACACAAATCTTAGTTGTACCGATATCCAAACCGACAACTATTGGTGAATTTTTGGCTGAAGCTGAGTTAATTTGATCCATATTCTTTGTATTAAAATTTATTAGTTCTGAGTTTCTGTTTTTGTACTATCGGCAATCTGCTTATTAATGTCGATCGTGATTTTACTGGTATCAATAATGTTCTTTTCGCATACAATCTGGTTGGCATATTTCAGATTGATGGTTTTGTAGGTATCCCAACCGACCTTAGGAATCGCCTTCTTATAAAACACCAGCAGGTTCCTGAATTTGATCTGCAGTGAATCGGCACTACCTAAAATGATCCTATGGCCTCCAACCCGGGGAACCATTTCAATATCACCCTTAAGATCTACAAACAACTGTTCTATCTGATTATCCCATAAAGTATCGCTTTTTATATAAAGCGCTGTACGGAAAAGATCCCTGGCCATCTTTGATTTAAGCGTATCAACCCGGCCACTAAAGTCCTCCTCTATTAAGCCACTTGCTACCAGCACCTTTGCAGTATAGTTATCTGAAAGCGGTATTTTATTTCCATTACCATCGATGTAAAAATGCAGGTTTGCCATATTTACCACTCTAAGAACCGGCTCCCTTTGTCTGACCTGAACGTGGATTACTCCGGTCATATCAGCATAAACCTTTGCGAATTCGATGAAAGGATTTGCCTTCAGCGCATTCTCAAGTTTATGAATATTGATGTCATTCAGATCCTTTCCAAGCATTGCCCCTCCATTTTCCATCAGGATTCTGTCCACTTCATCCCGTTCAATGAAATTAAACTGCCCGGGAAGAAATACCTTTACATCTTTGCACTTTAAAGCATCTTTCTTTATTTCTATAAAACTCATCAGCGTGATCAGTCCGCTCAGGCTGATTAGCCAAAGGAAACCAAATAAAATTGCCCGCCAATTAATTTTTTTAAGCATTTGTTAAAATTTCTTTCAATGGTAAAATCAGGGTGTCGATATCACCTGCACCTACGGTTAATAGTAATTCAGGTTTTTGCTTTTTTATATAATCTAAAGATTGTTCTTTTGATAATATCTGCTTTGCCTCAATACTTACTTTATCCAGAATCATGGCTGAGCTAACTCCTTCAATAGGCAGTTCTCTGGCCGGATAAATATCCAGCATGATAAGATCATCCGTCATACTTAATACCTCTGAAAAACCTTCCGCGAAATCTCTGGTTCTTGTATACAGGTGTGGCTGGAATATTGTAGTCAGTTTTTTATCAGGGTACAACGTTTTTACCGCCTGAATACAAGCTCTCAATTCTTCCGGATGATGGGCATAATCATCGATATAAATATGCTTCGGCTCTTTAAGAATGTATTCAAATCGCCTTTTCACACCCAGAAAACCTGCCAAAGCCACTTTTATTTTTTCAGGATCGATACCCAGGTGTAATGCAACCTCAATTGCAGCTACAGCATTTTCAATATTATGCAAACCCGGCAAGCCCAGTTGAACATTTTCAATTACTATATTCTCATTCTTGAAATCAAAGTAGAAGCTTCCATCCTTAACCTTCACATTGACTGCCTGAATATCTGCCAGCACATTTGCTGAATAGGTTTTACCGCCGCTTAGATCGAGTCCCTTTTTAAAAATCAGTCTGCCGCCCTCCTTAATCTGAGACACAAATTGCCTGAATGATTCAACAAGGTGTGAACGGTCTCCGTAGATATCAAGATGATCTGCATCCATTGAAGTAACGATAGCAACATCGGGATAAAGGGTAAGGAAAGAACGATCAAACTCATCAGCCTCTACTACCATCGTATTATTTTCACCAAACAACACATTTGAATCATAATTAGTAGCGATTCCACCCAGAAATGCAGAACAATCGTAACCGCTATCCTTAAGTATATGGGCAATAATACTTGATGTTGTGGTCTTGCCATGAGTACCGGCAACTGCGATGGTGTACATCCCTTTGCTGATGATACCCAACACCTCTGAGCGCTTTTTAAGGGAAAAACCTCCTGACCTGAAGTAATTCAATATTTTGGAATCCTTTGGAATTGCCGGAGTATAAATTATCAGGGTCTCAGGATCATTTTCAAGGAAGCTAATTTTTAGGTTGTCTTCCTCATCCTGATAAACAACTGAAATGCCCTCATTTCTCATTGCAGAGGTAAGTGGAGTTATGGTTTTATCATAACCGCAGACCACACATCCGCGATTTTTAAAATAACGGGCAAGACCGCTCATACCGATGCCACCGATACCAATTAAATAAACCCGCTTAATATTTTCTAATTCCATACTCTTGAATAAAAAATTCTATGCTAACCTTTTGCAATTCTTAATACCTCCCTTGCGATAACTTCATCCGCATCAGGCAATGCCATCTTCCCTATGTTTTCAGAAAGGGATTGGCACTTTTCTTTATTATTGATCAGTAATAATGCAATATTGATCAGTTCGAGTTCGGCCATTGCATCCCCAACCATGATTGCTGCATTATTCTCTACCAAAGCAATTGCATTCTTTGTCTGATGATCTTCTGCAACATTTGGAGAAGGGACCAGAATGACTGGTTTTTTCACAGCACATAATTCGGCGATGGTACCTGCTCCTGCCCTGGATATCACTAGATCAGCTGCTGCATAAGCCAGGTCCATCCGGTGAAGAAATTCAAGAACCTTAATATTCGGATGCTCTTTACCCTTCATTTGCTCGACTACCGACTGATAATAATATTTACCGGTCTGCCAGATCAGCTGTACGTCTGAGGACAGGATCTTATCCATTCCTGAAATCATACTCTTATTCAAAGTACCTGAACCCAAGCTACCTCCTGTCAGGAGTATAGTCTTTTTATGTGGCGACAGACTTAATAATTCTGCTGCAGCAAAGCGCTTGTTCTCAATATCAACAGCATCCTTCCTGATTGGATTTCCGGTGATTTTGATTTTGTCTGCAGGAAAGAATTTTTCCATCCCCTTAAAGGCGACACAAATAAGCTCAGCATTCTTTCCCAGAATCTTATTGGTTATTCCTGCAAAGGAATTCTGCTCCTGAATCAGATAAGGTATTTTTAGCTGTGAGGCTGCATACAGTAAAGGTCCGGAAGCATAACCGCCCACACCTACCGCAGCATCAGGTTTAAAATCTTTAATAATTGATCTTGCCTTCATCACACTTTTCAAAATCTTATATGGCAGCAAAACATTTTTAAGGATTGAGCTGCGCTGAAATCCCTGGATATCCAGTCCGATAATTTTGTATCCGGCAGCAGGGACTTTCTCCATCTCCATCCGCCCGTTAGCCCCAACAAAAAGAATTTCTGTAGAGGGATCAATTTTTTTGAGCGCATTCGCTATTGCTACAGCCGGAAATATATGTCCACCTGTTCCGCCACCGCTTATGATCACTCTTTTTCCCATTTCTTTTTTTCTATGAATCAGCTTAAAATCTATTTTGATTCATCAATTACCCCATTGCCGGTATTTCACCAACAATTATTTTTTCCTTACTCTTATTTTTCTTTTCCTCAATATCCCTGCTTACACTAAGTATAATTCCAAAAGCCACACTCGTAAACAGTATGGATGTTCCACCCATACTGACCAGCGGAAGCGGAACCCCGGTCACCGGACCCAGCCCAACAGCGACGGCCATATTTGCAAATGCCTGAATAGTCAGGCTGAAACTTAATCCCGCCGCCAGTAATGCTCCAAATGCCTTTGGACTTTCGGTCACAATCAACACACATCGGTATAGAAAAAGCAGATAAAGCAATACCAATCCGACTCCCCCAACCATCCCGTATTCCTCAATGATCAGGGCAAATACAAAATCTGAATAAGGATGTGGCAGGAAATTACGCTGAGTACTGTTACCCGGTCCTTTTCCAAAAATACCCCCTGTTGCAATCGCAATTTTAGCCTGGTTAGCCTGAAATGCTTTATCCGGGTCGGCTTTTTCGGGATGAATAAAGGTATCTATCCGTGAAATATAGGTCTTCCTTCTCGGACCCAGCATCATTACTGCACCAAGTAGAACCACACCAGCTAAACATACAATGGATATCTGCTTTATACTGATCCTGCCCATGATCAACAAGAGAATGCTAACACCAAACAGCATTAAAGCGGTTGAAAGATTCGCAAGTGCAATCAATACGAATACCGCACAAACTGCGGCCATGATTGGCAAAAATGCCTTTTTTACATCCTTGATATTTTCCTGTTTCTTACTCAGAGTTCGGGCCAGAAATGTAATCAGGGCCAGTTTTGCCAAATCGGAAGTTTGGAATGTCTGATTGATGATCGGAATCGTTACCCAGCGACTAGCCTCATTCACATTTGCCCCAAAGAGAAGGGTATAAGCTAATAATGGAATCGTAATAACCATCAATACTTTTGAAATCCCGGCATAATATCGGTAATCAAGCAAATGTGAAAAATACATCAAGGCAATACCCCCAACGATCATCACCAGATGCTTGATCAAAAACTGCTCTGAACCAACACCCTTCTTGTAAGCAAGCGTTCCGGTTGCACTGTACACAGCAAGCAGCGACCATACTGAAAGTAAGATCACGATCAGCCAGATCCAGCGGTCACCTTTTGTTTTGCTTATTAGTCTTTCCATTCTTTAGTTGTCTGTTACCTGTTGTCAGTTATCTGTTACCAGTTGTCAGTAGTATATTGGTTCATTGTAAATGAGATTTCAATACCATAATCGTCATTCTCCACTCTCAATTCTCCACTCTCAATTATCAAAGTTCTTTCACCGCCTTCTTAAACTGATTCCCTCTGTCCTCATAATTTTTGAAGAGGTCAAAGCTTGCGCATGCGGGCGATAAGAGTACAGTATCTCCCTTTTTTGCGAGATGATATGCGATCTGAACTGCCTCATTTGCAGAGAACGTATTTACAATAACTTCCACATCGTTCTCAAATGCTTCATGTATCCTTTTATTATCCTTGCCCAAGCAGACGATTGATTTTACTTTAGACTTAACCAGATCTTTAAGCATGTTGTAATCATTGCCTTTGTCCACCCCACCAAGAATAAGTACAACATCTCCGGGCATACTTTCGAGGGCATACCAAGTTGAATTCACATTTGTGGCTTTAGAATCATTGATGAAATCGATCCCGGAAATTTTGGCCACATGCTCAAGGCGATGTTCTATATTTGTAAAACTTCCCATGCTTTCGCGAATGGTCTCGTTTCTTAATTCAAGCACTTTTGCAACTATGCCCGAAGCCATAGAATTATAAATGTTGTGCTTGCCCTGCAGAGCTAAATCCTTAAGTGACATAGTCAGTAATTCTTGGTTTGTGTTGTGTAGGTTAATTATGATTTGCTCACCCTGAAGAAAAGCACCATGTTCAATAGTTTTCTCAATTGAGAAAGGATAAGCTGTTGAATTGATCCGGCGTTTTGACAGACCTTTCTTAATCTCTTCATCATCAGCACAATAGATGAATACATCATCCTGATGCTGGTTTTGAATGATTCTGAATTTGGAATCTGAATAATTTTCCATTTTGTAATCATACCTGTCGAGATGATCAGGTGTAATATTTAACAAGACAGCGATATCGGCTTTGAAGCTATACATATTGTCGAGCATAAAGCTGCTGATCTCCAAAACGTAATATTCAAAATCATCGAAGGCGACCTGTTTCGCAAAGCTTTTGCCAATATTACCTGCCAGGCCCACATTCAGACCTGCATTTTGCAGAATATGATAGGTAAGCATGGTTGTTGTAGTCTTGCCATTAGAACCGGTGATACAGATCAGCTTAGCCTTAGTATATCTTGATGCAAATTCAATTTCGGAGATGATTGGAATCTTTTTCTCCATCAATTTTTTGATGATCGGGGCTTTATCCGGAATTCCAGGACTCTTGATCACCTCATTAGCAATAAGGATTCGATCTTCAGTATGCTGGTTCTCCTCATAGAGAATTCCTGCCTGCTGCAGATCATTTTTATAGTGATCCTCAATAGATCCGAAATCTGAAACAAATACAGCAAAGCCCTGCTTCTTAGCTAACAATGCTGCACCTGTCCCGCTTTCGCCGGCACCTAAAACAACGATATTTTTCTCAACCCCCATTAGCGCAGCTTTAAAGTCACAATAGTTATAATGGCCAGCATAATTCCAACGATCCAGAATCGTGTGACGATTTTAGCCTCATGATATCCTTTTTTCTGATAGTGATGATGCAATGGCGACATCAGAAAGATTCGTCTTCCCTCCCCAAACCTGCGCTTTGTATACTTAAAATAAGAGACCTGCATGATCACGGAAAGATTTTCGATCAGGAATACGCCGCATAATACTGGAATCAATAATTCTTTACGAATCATGATTGCAAAAGCGGCAATAATTCCACCAATAGCCAAACTGCCGGTATCTCCCATAAATACCTGAGCAGGGTATGAATTATACCATAAAAATCCTACGCATGCTCCAACAAAAGCACCTGCAAAAATTACAAGTTCCCCTGAATTAGGGATATACATGATATTCAGGTAATCGGCAAAAATTGTATTACCCGAAACATAGGCAAGAATAGCCAGCGTGATGCCGATTATAGCTGATGTCCCGGTTGCCAATCCGTCAATTCCATCAGTAAGATTGGCACCGTTCGAAACCGCTGTAACAATTACAATCACAAACAATAGAAATACAACCAATGAATACTTTTCATAGCCATCTCCAAATACGGTTAGTACCTTGGCATAATCGAATTCATTATCCTTATAAAATGGGACATTGGTAATGGTAGACTTCAGGTCCTGGGTGTAATAGAACTGATCACCACGTTTATGAACGTCCAAAGGTGAACTGACCTTTGCCGGCAGTGTAACCTGTTCCCTGACTACAATATCCGGGTGGAAATACATGGTCCAGCCAATAATCAATGCAAGGCCCACCTGACCCATAATCTTAAAACGACCTGCTAAACCCTCTTTATCCCTTTTAAATACCTTGATATAATCATCAACAAAGCCTATCAGACCCATCCAAACCGTAGTTACCAACATGAGAATGATATAGATATTATCGATTTTCGCAAATAGTATTGTTGGCAGCAGGATACCAAGCAGAATAATCAATCCCCCCATGGTTGGAGTACCCTGCTTTTGCATCTGCCCTTCAAGTCCCAGATTCCTGACTGATTCACCAACCTGTTTTGCTCTCAGTAATCTAATGAGACGGCTGCCATAAACTGTGGTCAGAATCAGAGATAAGATAACTGCCATTGCAGTACGGAATGAGATAAACTGGAACAATCCTGCTCCGGGAATATCATATTGCTTATCCAGCCATGTAAACAGATAGTATAACATTAGCTCATCAGATTTAAAAATTCAGTTAAAATCTCTTTATCATCAAAAGGAAGTTTCACCCCAGCGATATCCTGATATTTTTCATGACCTTTTCCGGCAACCAGGATAATATCACCGGGCTTTGCCAGATGGCAGGCGGTACGAATTGCTTCTTTTCTATCGGTAATTGAAAGCGTTTTCTTTTTATTGCTTGGCATCACCCCTTCTTCCATCTCCTTAATAATCTGCTCCGGAACTTCCGAGCGCGGATTATCAGAAGTCAGTATAACCTTTGTACTCCAGTCGCATGCAACTTTGGCCATCACCGGACGCTTGGTTTTATCCCTGTCACCTCCGCAACCGATCACAGTAATTACCTGCTCGGTTCCTTTACGGATATCCTGAATAGTACTCAGTACATTCTGCACTGCATCAGGTGTATGGGCATAATCTACAATGCCGATAATTCCGGATGGTGAAATAATATAATCAAACCTGCCTTCAGCTCCGCTGAGGCGACTGAGGGAAGTCAAAACACGGGTACGATCCTGCTCAAGCAATAATGCAGTAGCATAAACTGCAAGCAGATTATAAGCATTGAAGCTTCCTACCATCTTGAACCAGACTTCCTGACCATCGATATTAAGCAATAATCCACTGAAATGGTTTTCAATGATTCTGGCTTTAAAATCAGCTATGTTCTTAAGTCCGTAAGTCTTTCTGTGCGCACCTGTATTCTGAAGCATCACAATCCCGTTCTTATCATCAATATTGGTGAGTGCAAAAGCCTGACTGGTCAATCCGTCAAAAAAGCTCTTCTTGGCTTTCAGATAGGCATCAAATGTTTTATGAAAATCGAGGTGATCATGAGTCAGATTAGTAAATATCCCTCCCGAAAAGCTGAGTCCTTCAGTTCGGTGCTGAGTCATTGCATGTGAGCTAACCTCCATAAAGCAAAAATCGCAGCCGCTTTCAACCATATCATTCAGCAAACTGTTCAGCACCACCGGATCAGGAGTTGTATGAGTTGCGGGTACAACAAGATCATTGATCTGATTTTGAACAGTAGATAGCAAGCCTGTTTTATATCCGAGATCCTGAAATAACTGAAAAAGTAAGGTAGCAATGGTCGTTTTGCCATTCGTACCGGTAACCCCAACCAGTTTGAGTTTCGTAGAAGGGTTATCATAAAAATTGGATGCAGTAATTCCGAGTGCTTTGGCTGAGTTCTCAACCAGGAAATAACTGACTTTTTCTCTAAATTCAGCAGGGAATTCTTCACAAAGCACTGCTGTTGCGCCCTGATCAATAGCACGTTCTATAAAAGCATGTCCATCAGATTCTGTACCGCGGACCGCTACAAATAAAACACCTGGAGCTGCCTTTCTAGAGTCAAAACATAGCCCCGAGATCATTCCATTAGTTGAACCCGAGACTTGCCTTAGAGATACTCCGTATAATATATCCTTCAGTTTCTTCATCATTCAAGTTCTAAAACAATTGGAATACCCATTTGAACTCTTGTACCTGCAGCAATTGATTGCCTGATTACCTTGCCACTTCCGCGAACGAGTACTTTCAATCCCGAATTGCCTGTAACATATAATGCATCTTTCAAACCCATTCCACTCACATCAGGCACCCATCCTTCTGTAATTTTTACTTCCTGAGAAACAACACCCTTATTGGTATCCAGACTTATATATTCTGAATTGGAGGCAAATAACGCCTTTATACCAAATGCTCTATAAACCGCCTGAGTTGCTTTTCGCTCTCCGGCTTTAGATTCCGGCAGTTTCAGACTTCCTGTAAATTTTTGCTCTTTAAGTGGATCAAACATGTTGATATCACTTGCGAAAACCCTGTCGGCAATCTCCCTGAAAACCGGGCCGGCAACAGATGCAGCGTAATAAGTACCCTTCCTTGGATTGTTGACGACAACGATCAACGAATATTTTGGATTATCTGCCGGGAAGTAACCACAGAATGAAGCCTGATACTTCTTATCCACGCGATAACCTTTATTGGCGTCTGCTACCTGAGCAGTTCCTGTCTTTCCGGCGATTTTATATAGCGGCGAGGCGAGCCCCTTTCCTGTTCCATTTTCAACAACACCTTCAAGGAGTTCCTGAGCTTTTTTAATGGTCTCATCCGATACAATTTTCTCATTAATTACCCTTGCTTTGAACTGTTCTACAGTATTTCCAAGACGTCTGATCTCCCGGACAAAAATCGGAGCGATGTATCTTCCATCATTTGCCACAGCATTATAAAAAGCCAGCATCTGCAAGGGTGTGATCTGCATCTCATAACCATAGGCCATCTGAGGCAGGGTTTGTTTCTTATTCCAGCTTCTGTTCTTTGGATTTTTGATCACCGGCTGGCCTTCACCCGGAATCTGAAGTTCTAATTTCTTATTCAGTCCCCATTCGTATAAATGAGCTGGAAACTTTTCCTGATCATTCTGATAGGCGCCATTGATCAATTTTGCGATGGCTACGTTTGATGATTCTTCAAAAGCACGTTTTACAGAAACTGTTCCGATACCACCATGTGAATCCCGGATTGTATGCCCTGGAATACGATAAGTTCCGTCTTCAGTAGCTACTAAAGTACTGGTATCAACCTTTTTGTCCTCAAGAAGGGCCATGTAGGAAGCCAGCTTAAAAGTAGAACCGGGATCCTGACTTGCAGCAATCGCATAATTGAACTGTTCTTTATATTCTCCTTCGCGCACCTTACTGAAATTGGCTACCGCTCTGATTTCTCCTGTAGCCACTTCCATCAGAATAACGCAACCATGATCCGCATCGCTGGTAATTAATTGCCTTTTCAATGCCCTTTGAGCCACATCCTGCATATTGATATCAATTGTTGAAATGATATCAGCGCCTTCTTTAGGTGCAATTTCAATATCCTGATTGACCGGCATCCAAACACCACCTGCAATTCGCTGCATCAGGCGTTTTCCACTTTCACCGTCTATATAAGTACTGTAGGCACCCTCGAGGCCAACCGGTTGTACGTTTTTATTTTTATAACCTATAGTCCTGGCAGCAAGAGTTTGAAAAGGTAAGATCCGCTTATTTTGATGAACAGAAATGAGTCCACCCTTATATCTACCCATATTAAAAATCGGAAACTTACGGATCTCTTTTAACTCAGGATGACTCACATTACGCTTTAAAAGCAGGTATCGTGCGCGATCGGCCCGGGCTTCACGGAGCATACGGGAATATTGTTTCTTTGACTTATCGCCAAAAAATGAAGAAAGTTTAGCAGCAAGAGAATCTACCTTCTCATAAAAAACCTCGTCCTTCTCGATTCCTCCGGCCAGCATATCCATGCGAACTTCATACTCAGGCACCGAAGTAGCCAGCAAACTGCCATCAATCGAATAGATATTCCCCCTCGCAGCTTCCACGTTTGCAAACCGGGTAGAAAGACTATCAGCCATTGATCTCCATTTCTTTCCTTCCACAATCTGAACGTCCACCAATTTATAAAGCACCGCAAAAGCCAGCAATACAATCATCCCAAAGGCGATGTATACACGGAGCAATATGTCGGTTCTTATATTCATGTTGTCTGTTACCTGTTGTCTGTTACCTGGCCAGGAAATTCTTCTTCATTGTAAACCCGATAACTGTCGGTGTCATTTTCAATTCTCAATTCTCTACTCTCAATTAATTAATCAAACTCTCCCTCACGTATCACAATCTTCTTCGGTGGTTCATTCGGTTCAATCAAGCCCAATGTATCTACTTCATTTGCTACCTCTGTCTGCGTGCTCTTCAGCATCAGATCAGCTTTTAATGTTTTAAAATCCCAGCTCAATTCTTTCACCTCTTTGCTCAGCTTGTCAATATCCCGGATATTATTCTCTGCAAAATGCCGGTTACCGATATAGATCATTGCTAAAAAAGCGATGAAAACGATAAACGGAAGCAAATTAGTAGCCGACTCTTTCGAGATCACACCCTCAGTAAACATCAGGGTAAAGAAATTTTTAGGTAGCTCTGCTTTCTCTGATTTCTCAGTTATTGGCTCAGCTTCCTGATCCATTTCCTTATCAGTTTTGTCGGGTTTAAATTGGTTATTCATTTTTCAAGCCATTATCAGCTTAATTTTTTACTGCTATTCTCAGTTTGGCACTCCGTGCCCTGTTATTCAGTTTTATTTCTTCATCAGAAGCGACCAGCGCTTTGCGCGTGATGCTTTCCAGGGGCTTGATCTGGTTACCGAAAAAATCCTTCTCCACTTCACCCTGAAACTTACCCTTGGCTATAAAGTTTTTGACCAACCTATCCTCAAGGGAATGATAAGACATAACCACAAGTCGGCCCTGAGTTTTTAGCACATCAACAGTTTGTTCTAAAAACTCTTTTAAAGCCTCCAGTTCCTGGTTCACTTCAATGCGAAGCGCCTGAAAAACCTGGGCCAGGTATTTATTTTCTTTCCCTTTCGGAATTAGTTTTGAGATGGCTTTTTTGAGCTCATCAACTGTATCAATTGGATTGTTCAGTCGCATTGTTACCAGAGTCTGAGCCAGTGTTTTAGCATTTTTAATCTCTCCATAGATTCCGAAAATACGATGCAGCTGATCCTCGCTATAGGTATTGACAACCTGTTTGGCTGTTAGTACCCCTGCCTGATCCATGCGCATATCCAGATCGGCATCAAAGCGAATAGAGAACCCCCGTTCTGGCTGATCAAACTGGTGAGAAGAGACACCCAGATCAGCCAGAATACCATCCGCAGGAATGGCGCCCTGCAGCCGGCAATTATTTTTGAGGTAGCGGAAGTTCTGATCAATAAAGGTTAATCGATCATCTTTTGGTAAATTCTTCTGAGCATCAGCATCCTGATCAAATGCAAGCAAACGACCCTTAGGACCCAGGTGCTTCAATATTTCGCGGGAATGGCCACCACCCCCAAATGTTACATCGACATATACTCCATCTGGCTTAATATTCAGTCCTTCAATGCATTCCTGCAGCATAACCGGATTATGATAATCAGTCATACGCCCTCCTTCCCATACTGCCCATTACCTCTTCGGCCAGGTTGGCGAAGTTTTCAGGCTCATTATCCATTTGTGAGTCGTAAGCATCTTTTGCCCAAACCTCTATTTTATTAAGCACGCATGAAAGGACAACTTCTCCGCTAATGCCGGCATATTCCATTAAAGCTTTAGGGAAGAGAATACGGTTTGCCGAATCCAGAGAAAGTTCTGTAGCACCCCTGGTGAAATAACGAATAAAATCACGGCTTTTCTTTTCGTAAGCATTGAGCTTACTCAGTTCTTCGGTAATGCTATCCCACTCCTTTTTAGTATAAATAACCAGATGCTTCTCAAAGCCACGATTGATCACAAGTCCTTCACGCTCAGCTTCGGGAAGCTGTTTCTTCAGGCTGGATGGTATCATCATCCGGCCTTTAGCATCAAGTTTACAATCAAATTCTCCTAAGAAATGGGACATTCCGGGTATTTACATAATTATTCAACTGTAAAAGTAAATAACTTACCACTTTTTACCACTATCTCCCACAAAAAAAGTTTTCCACAGTTTTAAGAGGTTAAAATCTCCCACATAGCGGAGAATCAGACACTTGGCATTTTGGATATAAGATCAGATTAAGGGGTCTTTTAAGGTTCCCTGAATGAAGACAAGATTCAGATAAACAACTGGACCTTAAAAGAAAATCTCGCACTCCTATTGATCTTCAGATATTTGGATTTGCTCAATACTGTAACTAAAAACAGTAATAAACATCAAAGAAAAAACAAATCCATGATGCTCAGATTAACAAACAATGCTGAACTTTAAAGACCTCAACGAATATGAAAGCTTTTACAAAATATAAATATGGTGGCCCAGAAGTACTTCAATTAGAAGAAGTTGACAAGCCAAAGATTCAGGATGATCATATTCTGGTTAAAGTTGAAGCGAATTCAGCGAATCCAGCCGACTGGCATATATTGAGGGGTGAACCATTTTTCGCTAGGTTTACCTTTGGATTATTCAAACCAAAGGATAAAATCCTGGGAGCTGATTTTGCAGGTATCGTAGAGGAAGTGGGAAAAAATGTAACATATTTCAAAGTTGGAGACAGGGTATTTGGAGAGACCCTTAAAGGGGGTGCTTTTGCAGAATATACCTGTGCGCCCGCAAATGTATGTGCCATTATGCCTGATGGAATAGACTTCAAAGTGATGGCAAGTGTGCCCATAGCCGGCATTACGGCATTGCAAGCTCTGGTTAGGCATGGCAAACTCAGAGCAGGAGAATCGGTATTAATCAATGGCTCTTCTGGAGGCGTAGGGCATTTCGCTGTTCAAATTGCAAAGGCTTACGGTGCGAAGGTAAGTGCTGTATGCTCAGACAAAAATCTTGAATTTGTAAAGAATTTAGGTGCTGATCATGTGATTCGCTACGATAAAGAAAACATACATCAGCACAAGGGGAAATATGATCTAATTATTGATATTCAAGGTAATCTTTCATTTGAAGATTTTAAGCGTATGGGACAAAGGGGTGTGATGGTTGGTTTTACAACGATTGGACACATGATGTCAGTACTTTTAAAAAGTGTATTTAGTAAATTTCCTCTCGCACAGTTTACAGCTGAAGCAAACACAAAAGATCTGGATATCCTGGCCGCATTAATAGAAAGAGAGAAAATTAAAGTTCAGATAGAAAAGACTTTCACCTATAATGGCATCCCCGAAGCCATTGGTTATATTGAAGCCATGCGTACTAAAGGAAAAGTAGCAATGGTTTGGGAAGGTGTTAAGGAAGAATAAAATCTCTTATAAAATTGGAAACAGAAAAACCCTTAGTTAACAAAAAATATCTGCTTGAAAAATATCCCGGAAAAGGAGGCTGGACATATGCTATCATTCCAGAAGTTTTGCAAGAGAAAAGATTTCCTTTCGGCTGGGTAAAAGTCAGGGGTTGGATTGATGATTTTGAGATTAAGAATTACAAATTGATGCCAATGGGTAATGGCAAGCTTTTTTTACCGGTTAAAGCCGAGATCAGAAAAAAGATTGCTAAGCAGCAAGGGGATTGGGTTCATATAATATTGTATGCTGATACAAATCCCATTGACATACCTGAGGAATTCTTAGATTGCCTTAAAACAGACCCCATAGCATTTGAAATATTTTCATCTTATACTGATGGGCAAAAAAAGGAATTTATTGACTGGATTTATTCTGCAAAAACCGAGACCACAAAAGTTGAACGAATTGCAGAGACATTAAACAAACTGGTTAATCAAGAGAAACTAAGGGATAACAAATAATAAACCTGCGAACCCACAGAACCATTAAATTTATATTTGAGAAAGATTTCAAATAATGGAAAATTTACCGGCCTATATCAGCATACTTTTTGGATTAACAACAATCCTGACAGCCTGGATATTTTATAAAGCTGCCGGCAATTCAAAACCATTCCTGCTGATTATACTGATCTGGCTTGCAGTTCAGGGCTTCATAGCAAGCTCAGGTTTTTACACTATAACCGATACAATCCCTCCAAGATTTCTGCTATTAATTTTACCTCCATTTCTGGGCATCACCGCACTTTTTATGAGTCCAAAAGGCAGGAAATTTCTTGACAGCTTAGACTTGAAGACTCTGACGATATTACATACCGTTCGAATTCCTGTTGAAATTGTCCTTTTCTTCCTGTTCACTTATAAAACAATTCCTGAACTGATGACCTTCGAAGGAAGAAACTACGATATTTTATCAGGAATAACAGCTCCTTTTATTTTCTACTTTGCATTTAGAAGAAAGCAATTAGATTGGAAAGTTATTTTAATTTGGAATGTGATCTGTCTTGGACTTCTTATAAATATTGTAAGCAATGCTATTCTTTCTGCCCCATTTCCTTTTCAGCAATTTGCATTTGATCAGCCAAATATTGCAGTTTTATATTTTCCTTTTATCTGGCTGCCAAGCTGTGTGGTCCCTTTAGTTTTACTTTCGCATCTTGCAGCAATCAGACAATTGTCAAATTTTGGAAAGAATGAATAATTAATTTAAGGATCAATTTAAAAACAAGGTATTTTATAATACAGAAAAGTGATCACGAGGGCTTTTATTCAGAAACGAACAAATAATCTTCATGTAAAAGCTGTTGACAATTACTAGATATCCTTTTTAACATAAAAAATGCTCATGGAACATAACAGACACTTACTACCAGAAGAAGCCGGAGAACTGTTCTTAATATTAAAATTCCGATTTGAAAAAAACATGAGCCGGCATATAGGCATTCACTGGTCTGATGTTCATGCAAAACTAAATTCAAAGAATAATACTGAAAAATTATGGTCGCTCAATGAAATGGAAAGAACCGGTGGTGAGCCCGATGTTATTGCAATGGATCAAAACACTGGAGAATACATATTTTATGATTGCGCTGCTGAGAGTCCAAAGGACCGCAGAAGCATCTGTTACGACGAGGAAGCATTGGAATCCAGGAAAGAACATAAACCCAAAAATAGTGCAATAGGCATGGCTAAAGAGATGGGTATTCAAATCTTATCGGAAGAGGAATACCGTGACTTGCAAAAACTCGGAGATTTTGATACAAAAACCTCAAGCTGGATTAAAACACCAGGAAAGATCAGGGAACGGGGCGGTGCCATATTCGCTGATTTTCGCTACGGGAATACTTTTGTGTACCATAATGGAGCAGAATCTTATTATGGTTCAAGGGGATTCCGAGGTTCCCTTAAGATATAATGCGATAGCTACACAAGAATTTCCATCATATAAATCTGATTTAGCATATGAAACTAAGCCCGGAAGAGTTAACAGAAAACGGCTATATTCTACTTGATCAGTTAGGTCACCAGGAACTGGTTCCTTTTATCCAAACATACATGAAGAAAAGAACAAAATTCTCAGTTATCTATTATATCTGTAACCTAATCATTTTCGGACTGACGGGCTATTTACTCGTTTTAGATTTTAATTCTGAAACTTACAGTTTCGCAGCAAAATTTACCGGTTTCAGCTACGGATTGGCGCTTGCCTTTCTATTATTACCATTGCATGAGTATATACACGTAATTGCTTATAAAATAAATGGGGCAGCCAATACTTCCTATGATGCTAACCTCAGGAAGTTTTATTTTATGGCACTTGCCGAAACTCAGGCAGAATTTCGTTCTGCATTAATAATCCCGAAAGAGCATCTCATCACAAGTTTCTCAAATACTTTAACCTCAGGTGAATCTGAGGCTTTTGTACCCTTTTCTCTGATCATGGTTAAGGCGTATTGCTGAATAGTGATCAGAGGTAGTTCTATACGCTGTCTCATCCGGATTGAAAGCTGATCAGTTTCCCGGTCAGCCATTAATTCAGATTTACCTGTCAGCAGGAAGATGTATTTTTTTGTTCGCTCAAATTCTTCATAAAACAAATTCCATAGCACCCCATACTTAGGATGTTTTGATAAATAGGCAGTCAGTGGGAAAAAGCATTTGCTCATTGCCATTTCACAATTACCCATCAGCGTTCTGAAATACAAGGAATGCTTGTAGAGATTTTTAACATCTCCCCATTTACCCTCTGATTCCAGTTTCTCAAAAGCGATTCCGACCCCATAATACCCAGGGATATTTTGCTTGAGCTGGCTCCAGGCACCAACATATGGTACAGCCCTGAGATCGTTCAGATTTAGCTTGCCAGCTTTACGCTTGGAAGGCCTGCTACCGATATTGGCTTCAGCATAATAACGCAGCGGACTTGCAAAATTCAGATATTCCAGAAAATCAGGGTTGTTCTTAAGCAGACTAAATGATTTATAACTTTCTTCAGCTAATTCCTGCAACAATTCCTCTTCAGCTGCACTCATAGTTGAATTTCTTGATGAAAACAAGGCGTTACTGATTCCGGAATGCATTAATTGCTCCATATTGAATCTTGCTGATTCCCTGGTACCGAAATTAGAACTAATTGTCTGACCCTGAATAGTTAACTGGATCTCTTTATTAGCAATATTTTTACCCATTGAAGCATAAAACTGATGTGTTTTACCTCCACCTCTGGCAGGCGGGCCGCCTCTGCCATCAAAAAATACGACCTCTATACCATATTCTTTTGAAATTCTGGTTAGTTCTTCTTTGGCTTTGTAGATACTCCAGTTAGCCATCAGATATCCACCGTCCTTTGTCCCGTCTGAGAATCCAAGCATGATCGTCTGTGCATTTTTTCTGCGCTTCAAATGCTTACGGTAAGTCTCATTCTGGTAAAGTATAGTCATCACTTTGGCAGCACTCCTGAGATCACCAATTGTTTCAAATAAAGGAACAAAATCGATTTTTAATTCCTCCTTTTTCCACCCGGCCATCAAACATAAACCATACACCTCCATCACATCAACCGCACTAGTCGTATGGCTAATAATATAGCGATGACAGCCTTCAGGTCCGTTAAAGCGCTGAATAGTTCTGATTGAAAGAATAGTATCAAAGGTATCTTTATCAAGATCGGTATCCACAACCAATGAATCAATATTCTGCAAAAGTTGAATTTTTGATACCTCTGAAAGATTTTTATAGTTTTTGGGCAAAACGTTAGTTTTTTCTGCAACGGTCGCAACCAGCTCTCTGTGTATTGAGCTATCCTGCCTGACATCCAATGAGGCAAAGAATAAACCAAATAAGTTAACTTTATCGAGTAAATTATTCACCATATCCAGAAACAGGCTATTATGCTTTTCAATCAAAATATCCCTGATTTCTATTAAAGTAGCACTTATTTCATCTTTTGAGAGATGAGCATTATATCCGGGAATAAACAGATTCTTATAAAGCCGTTCTTCAAGAGAGGCTAATAAAGTATCAACTCCCTGAAAGGTCAACCTGCCCTTAAGTAAGCGAACTTCCATGTAATAGCATTTAATAATACTTTGTCTCAAAGCTTCAGCAACTTTTAAGGTAGTATCTGCCTTTACAAAAGGATTTCCGTCGCGATCTCCTCCGGGCCAGAATCCCATTCTGATCAATTGATTTTCTTCTGATACTGCATCCGGAAATTCACTGTTCAGAAAAGATAAAATATGTCCCGCTGAATGATAAAATACATTCTCTAAAAACCATATCAGGTTAACTGCTTCATCATAAGGACTTGGTTTTTCCTTTTTAAAGAATGGTGTTTTTCCTAATTGCTGCAGATAGGTATTTACCAACACCGTATCATCCTTTTGCAATGCTTTTCCCAGATCATGAATGATTCCTAAAACTGCACTTGGATAAAATTGATTAGGATGGGCGGTAAGTACCAGACGAACAGAAAAATCTTTGAGCTTCTCTGCCAGCTGCTGCTGTGAGTTGGTTTGAACAACTTCGGTTTGAAGCTGCTTAAGGGTACCTGAGCCATCCATATCATGTGTTGCCCCAAATGCCGCATCTTCGAGTGCATCAAACAATACGACCTGTCTTTCAGAATACTGTATAAACCTGAATAAAAGATCTATTTGTTCTTTACTGCTAACATAAGTAGTGTACTGACGAAAAAATGAATCGATAATTTCTGCAGGACTCTGATTATTTCGAAAGCCTTCTTCACAATGCAGCAAGAATAGGGAAAGTAATATTCCCGTTTTTTCGACCTTATGGAATGGCAAAGAAGTAAACAAACTGTTATACATCTCAAACTTTGTTCCAACAAGATTCTTAAATTCAGCCAGGGTATTACTCATAATAATTCATTCTAAATGCGATCGACAGCGAAAAAACTGCAACAGGGCTGAAATTACATCAAAATGGAGGGAAATCAAAAACAGGGCAGAAAAAAAACACTATTCTTTTGTCAGAGGTCATAGGGTAAGGTGTGAAAGCAAATTACTTTCACACAATTTTGAACAACCTTTCCAATGATTATGTTAAAAAATCCTGGAGGTGATTGTTGAATTGATTAGCTTGTTCAAGATTGGAAACATGACCGGCATCATCTACAATTCGAAGTATTGACCCTTTAATATTCTGATTCATAAATTCAGATTGAGCAAGGGGTGTTACCTGATCTTCTCTGCCGCAAATAATCAATGTTGGGATATTAACCTCACTTAATGCAGAACATGTTTCTGAACGTTCAGCTAAGGCTCTTAATCCCCTCGAGATTATATTTGGAGAATTTGAGAGGATAACATTTCGTAATTCTTCAACAATTTTCTTCTTTTCAGTCAGGGAATCTTTATGAAATACATTTTTCACAAAACCTTCAGTGAAGTTTCCGATTCCGTTCAAAGCAATTCATCGATTAATTTAAAGCGCTTTAGTTTTCCTTCAGGTGTGTCGGCAATACATTGTGTATCACATAAAATCAGGCCTTCAAAACGATCCGGGAAGCGTTTAATTGCATTTAGTGCAATGTAGCCTCCCATAGATAATCCACAAACAATTGCTTTATCAATGTTTAAATAATCCATAAACTGAATTAAATCATCTCCAAATAAATCAATGCTCAAAACTGATACCTCGTCTTTAGAGTTCCCAAATCCTCTGATGTCACAGGCAATTACACGATTTGAAGACTTTAAAAATTCAAGTTGCTCCTTCCACATTTGTTTACTGAAGGGAAAACCGTGTAAGAATATAAGCGGAACTCCCCCTTCACCAAGATCATCATAAGATAAATCGAAGTTATTTACATTAGCAATCAAATTATAACCCTTAGCTGCACTTTCCATAATTTTTTCTTAAACAGACTTTTATTTTAATGAAATTTAAATCAAAAATGAACCAATTGCAATTTTAAGACCATAAAGATTAATAATGCAGTACAAGCTCATAGATCTTCAATATTACCCCGGAAAACCTTGTGTTTATAACGGCGATACTCACTATTTATGTTCTTGCTTAAGGAACAAAATATTTATTAAGACATCTAAACAGCATCATAATGAATAAAGCAATGGGTGCTGGATTATGATTAATGGGACAAAACTAAATCGGTTACAAGTGTAGATTTACCAAATTAAAAAAGATAAAATGATTAGCTATCAAAGAGAAGAAAACCTGAGTGTAGAAGAATTTAGAACGGTATTGATTAATTCAACCTTGGGAGAAAGAAGACCTGTTGATGAACCTGAAAGAATGTCTGAAATGCTTAAAAACTGCAATTTAATGATAACGGCAAGGGATAATGGACAAATAGTTGGAATTGCACGATCATTGACTGATTTTGTATTTTGCACCTACCTTTCAGACCTGGCTGTTGACAAAAAGTATCAAAGAATGGGGATTGGAAAAGAATTACTCAGACAAAGCAAAAGAGCAACACCCGGTGCAAAATTAATTTTACTTTCAGCACCCAAAGCAGTGAATTATTATCCTAAAATCGGGATGACCAAATGGGAGCAATGCTTTGTGCTGGATAATATAGATGATTTAAGTTAAGATACAGAGCAGAAGGCGGGTGAGCCCTCTAACTTCAATTTGTCTTATATCAACATACGTCCCGATAAATGGTGAAACAAAGGCTCAAAAACCAATAGAATTTACTGCTTGCAGATAAATGCATCCTTTACCAGATCTCCTATTATGAAAAAAACATTCCTTTTTATCCTTTTCTTAACCAGCATAAATTCATTTGCCCAGGAAAAGCAAAACATTGAAGAAAAAGAAATTCTGTTAAAAGTACAGCAGTTTTTCGATGCGCTCGAAAAACAGGATACGGTTCTGTTTAAATCAATTTTACTATCAAATGGACAAGTCTGGGCGATATCAGAAAAAGAAAATGCAGCCAAATATTCCATGCGGCAGTTTGCTGATTTCATGAAAACACTAATTAATCCGGCAAGGATCATACAGGAAAGAATGCTTTCCTCAGAAGTAAAAATTCATGACCGGATTGCAATGGCATGGGTACCCTATACCCTTGATATCAGCGGCAAATTCTCGCATTGTGGGGTAGACCTGTTCACTCTGCTTAAAACGAACGAAGGCTGGAAAATAGCTACTGCTGCTTATACTATTGAGCAGGATTGTTCTCGTTCCGGCTCAAGGCCGGAATGACAGGGGCATTGCAAAATAATAACAGGTCTGGCTCAAGGCCGGAATGAAAGGGGCATTGCAAAATAATAACAGGTCTGGCTCAAGGCCGGAATGACAGGGGCATTGCAAAATAATAACAGGTCTGGCTCAAGGCCGGAATGAAAGGGGCATTGCAAAATAATAACAGGTCTGGCTCAAGGCCGGAATGACAGGGG